>Ga0325405_1001319_pt1 | contig 25069 bp, 20 predicted proteins | sample PopdelMetagenome_21_FD_205663 | JGI IMG/M metagenome (GOLD analysis project Ga0325405, IMG submission 205663) | Populus deltoides microbial communities from Bellville, Georgia, United States - Xylem-Control-R2 | ecosystem: Host-associated > Plants > Phyllosphere > Stem > Wood/Secondary xylem...
TCTATCACATTATAGAGCTAAAAGGTTCCAAACTCTAATTGCCCAGTTATCTCACCGGCTCGAAAACAGCTTGCTGTGACTTTTACCTCAAAACTTTAAGCAGTAGAAGCTTGAGGGGAATTGTGGTGGAAACCATTGATAAATCAGCATTCAATTTTTGATACATTCAATTTTTTTTCATTTTTTTTACAGCTTTGTCCACTGGTTTTGGCTCATTATCCAGACAATCTTGAACAGCATCTCTAAACACTGACAAAACAGCCTGCTCTTTTTGCCTAGGCGAGCCATCATTGAATTAAAATCCTTCACAATAAACACAAATCAAGAGATACCCCACAATGAGTTCTCATGAAATATTAACACTATTGAGGAGAAAAAAAAACATCAACAGCCACAAAATCAAAATGAGAGAAGCACAGAGCAAAACTTGGCAAAACAAGGTCGAAACTAAAATACCCTGATTGAATTTTATCAGAAATTAACTATCCCACTAGAGAATTAAAAAAACCTACTAACCCTATGTACAATAACAAACCAGCAAACACAAAACGCTGCCAATTTCAGAAAAACAAAGAGATACCCTTATCAAAATTCTAGCAAACAAAGCCAAAATCAAAGACTCATTATATACACACAATAATATAGAAATCCTGCATATTAGACTAAATTAAGAGAAACCCGCATTGAATCTCAACAAAACAAGCAAACAAAGATTAAAAGTTTCAATCTTTCTTTATAGGGTATTGAAAAATATTGAAACCTTAACTGGTTTTTGTTGCGGGTTGAATATTAACAACACCAATCTGGAGGTTCTTCAGGAGTGCAAATGGTGTAAAAAAAAACTCAAGATGAGCAACAATGGAAGGAAAATTAGTTAGAACACAGAGAGAAGAGAGTGTACGGTTCCTGAGCTTCAGGCTCATCATTTCATATTTTTCATACCCTGACAAAGTCAGTCGCAGGACATGTAGCCATGCATTACCTTCTTGACGCAGCTGAGAAGCAGCATGTATTGTTCCAGAGAAATAAAAAAACTGAAAGGAAACTAATTCTATTAACTTTATATATAGCCGACACAGGCCCATGAAATAATCCTGCCTTGGACTTGAAGTTGAATCTTGTTATTGGGTTTTTTGGGTTCTAGGCCTGGGCTTAGCACGGTTTGAGTTTCTATAAATGCTCTTTGCATCTGGCTCCTAAATCTGTCGATGGATCTATTTCCTAAACTTAGTGCTTGCAATCCATTATGAAATTGAAAATATTTTTAAAGAGTTGTGAACAAATTGCTTTAGAATTAAAAAAAAATTGTTTCTAGATTTTTTTAATGTGTTAAAATTAAAAATAAATTTTAAAAATAAAAAAAATTATTTTAATATATTTCCAAACGAAAAACATTTTAAAAAACAATATCTAACATAATTTTAAATACCTTTAGAATAATATATATATATATATATATATATATATATATATATATATATATATTGTTTTTGAGCTATCTAGATTAAAAAAAATCAATAAAGTGAATAAACAGCTGCTTGAGAGTAATATTTTAATAATTAATTGCTTGGATTTATTTAGTGTTGTTTTAATGGTAAAGTGTTGAAAAAACTAAATTTTATTTTATTATTTTAAAAATGAGAAATTTTTAAATAATATTTTAAATCTCTCATCTATACAAGTTTTAAATAAATCATTCATGCTTGATAAAAAAAAATATTGTTTTATAGATTCTCTTACTAAATAATAATAATAATTTGAGGAGAATATTTATTTACTAACTAAAGTATGCTTGCACAATCCCATCATACCCAATTTTAATTTTCTTCTATACTTGATTGAAATGTGAGTTTTCTTCTGTCGCTCGAGGGCATCATAAATTTAGTAGTCAAACCTAATTCTTCGAAGTTCAATGAGCCATGAGGTGGACTTGACCCGCCAGATTCAAAAATCTGTCACGGTAAGATCATGTGGTCAGTAACCGATTCGAACCATCCTAAGAATAGGGAACAGAAACATGGAACTCTCGATGCAAGCCAGCCACGACAAATACCTTAAAAAAGCAACCTATAAAAACACCATTCTCCGAATTTTGCTCCTTGACCCTCTTTTAACGTTTCATTGCTCTCTATATCTTTGGCGTCGGCAAGTACCTTCATTGTCAGCTGCCGGGTTCCTCCTCCTTCGAAACCGAAGAGGAGTATCTGCCCTTAAGATTGGCTCATAAAAGAGGGAAAAACAACTGCGCGCTCTTCCTTCTTTTTTTTTTTTTTTTTTTGAGTTTTGGTTCTTTAAGAGAGGTAAAGATGGCGGTAAAATGCCATGTTCTTTTGATTGCTTCACTTCTTTCCTTGCTGCTTACGTCGGTCATTGCTCATGGAGATAAAAAAAAAGGTGTGACTTATGATGGGAGGTCCTTGATCATCAATGGCAAAAGAGAGCTTCTCTTCTCTGGCTCCATTCACTATCCTCGCAGTACTCCTGAAGTAAGAATACTTTTCTTTGCTACTAAGCTTATTCGACATCTTTTTCTTCTATTTTTTTCCTTGCAAAAGGAAACGTAGGACTAACTAATTGTACTTGTGTTGAATTTGGGTTTAGATGTGGCCAGAACTAATCCAGAAGGCTAAGCGTGGAGGTTTGAATGTAATCCAAACTTACGTCTTTTGGAATATTCACGAGCCTGAGCAGGGCAAGGTAAAAGATCAGTTTTGTGATCGATATCTTGGACCGAATGTTCCTCTGTCTGCAATTAGCATTGGTTAGGCTAATTTTGATTCATTTTTGTCGTTGTAGTTTAATTTTGAAGGATCATATGACTTGGTGAAGTTCATCAAGACGATTGGGGAGAATGGTATGTCTGCAACCATCAGGCTTGGACCATTCATCCAGGCTGAATGGAACCATGGGTATGAGTCAACTCCTAGTTTTCTTCTTCTGATCATTGCATATTTTATTTTGCTACATACACCATTATATGTGTATCTATCTTACACCCTGTTTTCAATGTGATCTCTTAGAGGGCTTCCATATTGGTTGAGAGAGATTCCAGACATCATATTCCGTTCAGACAACGCACCCTTCAAGGTAATAGCATCACCCACTTTGTATAAAAAGAAGTTCTGTGAAATAATTAAGCACAGCATTTGACAAGAAGTTTCAAAATTTGCAGCTTCATATGGAGAGATTCGTTACAATGATCATCAACAAGTTGAAAGAAGAGAAATTGTTTGCATCACAAGGAGGTCCCATCATCTTGGCTCAGGTTTATTTCCACTCTAACAATCCCAGCTCGCATATCTTTCATTTCTTTACCATTGAAAATCTCATCCATTTCTTTTTATTTTTCTCATATTTTAATGCAGATTGAAAATGAGTACAACACTGTCCAACTTGCATATAGAAACTTGGGAGTTAGCTATGTTCAGTGGGCAGGAAATATGGCTCTGGGGCTGAAAACAGGAGTCCCATGGGTCATGTGCAAGCAGAAGGATGCTCCTGGTCCAGTGGTAAGCTAACAAGTTTTCACGAATCAACTTTTGTAATCTAAGAGGACTGGTCTGCAAATTATAATGAAATATTCATGCTTTATTGTGCAGATCAATACGTGCAATGGAAGGCACTGCGGAGATACCTTCACAGGCCCCAATAGTCCTGACAAACCATCTCTATGGACTGAGAACTGGACTGCTCAGTGAGTATAGACCTTGATGATTAGCACTGAGCCATTCACATGCATTAATAGGATATGCAAAACAACATTTAAAGCCTAAATAAGAGAAAGGAAAGAATTTAAAGAACAAGATAGAACAGCAAATGAAGCAATGATGCTAACAGCATTCCAATAAATGTTATGTGGTAACAGGTTTAGAGTTTTTGGAGATCCCCCATCTCAAAGATCAGCAGAAGATACTGCATTTTCAGTTGCTCGTTGGTTTTCAAAGAATGGTAGTCTGGTCAACTACTACATGGTAAGGAGAAAGCTGAAATCTCTGAGATTCTTCCATAAGAGAATTTCTTTTGCTCTGTGAAACATTTTAGTCACTGTGTGTTTGCAGTACCATGGTGGGACAAACTTTGATAGAACTGCTGCCTCATTTGTGACAACCCGCTACTATGATGAAGCTCCTCTTGATGAATATGGTAAGGTTTAACATCTTAATCTATGATGCTGTCAGAAGCAAAGATCCTTCAAAGAACTCATTGGCCTTTTGTTTCCACTTCTTGCAGGTTTGCAGAGGGAACCAAAATGGGGTCACCTCAAGGACCTTCATAGGGCTCTAAATCTATGCAAGAAGGCTCTTCTATGGGGAACCCCTAATGTTCAAAGGTTATCTGCTGATGTAGAGGTAAGCAACTAAGCATCTACGAGAGATTTGACCTCCATTCCAGAGTTCTCCTTACAAGCACTTAAGAAAAAGATGGTCCAGATCCAAAGTAAATTTGGTTTACTTAAGCTGTCTTACTTTACAGGCTCGGTTCTTTGAGCAACCTGGAACCAACGATTGCGCCGCTTTCTTGGCCAACAACAACACGAAAGATCCAGAAACTGTTACATTCAGGGGTAAGAAGTATTATCTTCCAGCCAAATCCATCAGCATCCTCCCAGATTGCAAGACTGTCGTTTATAATACCATGACGGTAATTCATGATCTCTTTGTCTCCGTTGATAATTGCTTAGAGTTTAGAGCTATAGAAGTTCCTCCTGAAACAGATTGATTGCTGCACAGCCGCTAAGTGATCCCTTCTTTTTCTTTCATGCAAAACAGGTTGTGTCACAACATAATTCAAGAAACTTTGTGAAATCAAGAAAAACAGACGGAAAACTTGAATGGAAGATGTTTTCAGAAACCATTCCATCTAACCTTGTAGTAGATTCCAGGATCCCAAGAGAACTTTATAACTTAACTAAAGATAAAACCGACTACGCTTGGTTCACCACGACGTGAGTATATAAGCTCATTTTTAGTCTATCCATCATGAAATTGATGAATCCTAACAGGTGTTACCTAGTGCTTCCACTGAAACCAAAATCTGACATGTCTGTAAATTCTCGTCCCAGCATAAATGTGGATCGTAATGACCTGTCAGCACGAAAAGATATCAATCCAGTTTTAAGAGTTGCAAGTCTTGGCCATGCAATGGTTGCTTTTATAAATGGGGAATTTATAGGTAATTGCAACTTACACATTCTTATTATTATAGCTTTAGAACATGTTTAGTAACAGGATTTTCTTGAGGTAACTGTGCTAAATGTTTTCAGGTTCTGCACATGGGAGCCAAATTGAGAAGAGCTTTGTCCTCCAGCATTCTGTGAAGTTGAAGCCCGGGATTAATTTTGTTACACTCTTGGGCTCTCTAGTTGGACTCCCAGTAAGTAGCTATCATACATCATAACTAACAGATCTTCAGAATTTGGGAATGAATTTTGGACGTGAAACTTATGCAAGCTCTTCTTTGTCAATGAAGGATAGCGGAGCCTACATGGAGCATAGGTACGCTGGACCTCGCGGTGTCTCAATCCTAGGTTTGAACACTGGAACACTTGATCTGTCATCCAATGGTTGGGGACATCAGGTATGGATGAGCTTTGTATTCATCAAAGAATAACACTTCAATGATAGCAAAAGCCTAATGTGAATCGTGTGATCCTAATTTGTAGGTTGCCTTGTCGGGAGAGACAGCTAAAGTGTTCACAAAGGAAGGGGGGAGGAAGGTAACATGGACCAAAGTCAATAAGGACGGACCTCCTGTTACTTGGTACAAGGTAATGCTGGGATATCATTTTCCCTAGCCACCAATCTTTAAATTTCTCAGTGAGGTATCACCTGGCAACAAATTTGTTTAATTCATTTAGGCATCATATTTTCTTGTTGCAGACTCGCTTTGATGCTCCTGAAGGAAAATCCCCTGTTGCTGTCCGGATGACCGGTATGAAGAAGGGTATGATTTGGATCAATGGCAAGAGCATCGGTCGTTACTGGATGAATTACATCTCCCCTCTTGGAGAGCCTACTCAATCAGAGTAAGTAGAGCAATATTTCTCAGTCACGCACAGAAAAATTTCTTTTAGTACGAAGCAAATAAAGAGATTGACTAAAATTTCTTGCTTGTAAAATCAGATACCACATCCCAAGATCTTACTTAAAACCAACAAACAACCTTATGGTTATATTGGAGGAGGAGGAAGCAAGCCCTGAGAAGATTGAGATCCTAACTGTCAACAGAGATACCATCTGTAGCTACGTGACTGAATATCATCCACCAAATGTGAGATCCTGGGAAAGGAAGAATAAAAAATTCACACCTGTTGCGGATGATGCAAAACCAGCAGCTCGCTTAAAGTGTCCAAACAAGAAGAAGATTGTTGCCGTGCAGTTTGCAAGCTTTGGTGATCCTTCGGGTACCTGTGGAAACTTCGCTGTTGGAACTTGTGATTCACCTATTTCCAAGCAAGTTGTTGAGCAGGTAATTCTCTTCTCTTGTTTCCCCTTGCATAATTTATTGTTTCCTTTTTCTTTTTCTTCTGCCAGCCAAGGCTATTGCTGCCTGCTAGGAGACTAATGAGATTTCTGCTTGAATTTGAGCAGCATTGCTTGGGAAAAACTAGCTGTGATATTCCAATGGACAAAGGGCTTTTTAACGGAAAGAAAGACAACTGTCCAAATTTGACCAAGAATCTGGCCGTTCAAGTGAAGTGCAGCAACAAGGGTCCCAAGCGTTCTGCAAACCAGGCTTAAACATCATATGCCTAGAACAATTTTATTGCGGTTTCAAGGACATGTAATCTTGAACATCTTCTTTCTTAAAAATTCTACCTTGTCTTTCCATCAGAATAAATTTCCCTTTCATATGTTAGATTATGAGCTCCAACATAAATTTGAATCTTCTTGATGAGTTTAACAAAACTTCAATAGCTGCAGAAAAGCAGAAGGCTATGCCATTTGGAAATAAAAAATATCAAACATAATCCTTTCCATCAGAAACTAATGGCAGATGATTAAACCTTATAATGCCGGAAGCACACTCGGTGCATGCATTGAGGGCACAGGGATGTTCTTGAACAAAATACGTTGCGTCCTACTCTGAAAATGATTAGCAAGATTTTGATTTTAGTCCATGCAGCAGCTTAATACACTGCCAGTAATTATTTGGGGTTTGCATTATCAAGTCATTGCATCAAAAAATAAAATTATTTGCATATAACTCATTAAATTTGGCCAGCGTTGTCATTAGTGGACAATGATAAGGACTAACAGAAGATGAGCATCTTAACTTCAATACATTTCTGCTTAAGATTCCAAAAGGCATCCAAAATTAAACCTACAGAAATTCAAAGATTTACGGCGGAGAAGAAATTTGAATTTACAAATAGAATTGTATGTATGTCCAATGTATTAAGCATTTCTCAGTTGACATTTTGCTTTCACAAATAGGGGGTTGTTTTTTGTTCAAATAAAATTCTATTTTCAATACCAGAAGGTTTACACACACAGTTATGGATGCAGAACAGAGATGCTTTGTAAATCTAGATGCGAAGCCGGAAGCCAGATCATCTTTCACAGCTCTCTCCTGCGTAGAAAGATCGTCTGTATGTATGTTTGGGGTGGAATTTATGTAATAAGAAGAAAACTTGCATTGAAGCCAATTTCATATTCCTTGTTTTCTTTTGGCATCTCATCATGTTCCATGATTTCTTCGTACTTGCCCCGTCTATAAATACATGTTAAAGCAGGTTTATTTCTTGCATAGAAAAACGAAAACCCTTACTCGTTTATAGCAACAGATTAGAACAAAAGGGAAAACTATGGAGAAGACTTATTCCAAGATGGCATTTGTTGCATTGCCTTTGCTCGTAGCATCGTTAGTCTCTCTGTCTCTCTCTTGTAATACAGCACCAGTCCTTGTTTGATGCAAGGAAACAACTGGAAATTAAGATGCGTTTGTTTGCTCGGAAAATAATTTTATTAAAATAATTTTTTAATTTTTTTTGTATTTATTTATTATTAGAAAAATTAATCAAGAGAAAAACTTTTTAATCAAAGAAAAATTTAGTTTAATTTTCAAGAAAGTGTTTTCCTTTTATTTTGGATGGAAAACATTTTCCTCTGAAAAATTTAAAAATATCATATTATTTGCTGATTATATCAAATTTGGTTCTCAAACTTTTAATTGATATATATTTTGTTTGAATTTTTTTTTTAATTTTATCCAACTTTAATCCTTATTTTTATGATTGTTATTTGCTTTTTTCTATCATTTTTTTAATTGAAATTTTTTATCTATCAAATTTGGTCCTCATTCTTTTAATTGTTATTTATTTTATTTGAAATAATTTATAAAATTGTAATTATTATTATTTTAATTTCATCAACTTTTAATTTTTTTATTTGTTAGATTTGATCTCTATTATTTTGATTATTATTTATTTTATCTAAGATAATTTATGAAATTAGATTATTTTTTTTCAATTTCATTCTTATTCAATTTTTAAATTTGTAAGATTTGTTCTTTATTATTTTAATAAACTTGAAAAAAATAAAATATTAATAAGCTATTTTCAGCTTATTTTTCATAACATAACCAAATACTGGAAAGTGTTTTTCAATGTATTTTTTATGACATTACCAAACATTAAAAAATAATTTACTTTTTAAAAATTTATTTTTAAAAAATTATTTTCTAAAAAAAAAACTAGAACAAAATAAAATTTGTATTTTGCAGGTGAGTCCCTGGAAAGTGTGATAAAAGCAGCAAGTGGACTTTAATGCAAAACAACGAAGGAGTGTGGTTTAGACATCGTTTGATATAAAGGTGATTATTTTTTATTTGGTTTAGTTTTTATTAAAAAAATAATTAAATTAAAATTTAAAAAACAAATCAAAATCAGTTCAAGCTGATTTCAATTCAATTTGATTTTTTAAAACAAAAATCAATTTAAACAAATTTAGTTCAGTTTTTTTCAGTCTGACAAGTTATTTTCAAGTGTCTCAACAATACATGCCCACGCATCCAAAGCTACCACTAGAGGCATCTTCGTTAACTTTGGTCAACCGCTGCCTGGTGTCCTCCTTGTATAGCTAGCCAGCTAGCCAGCCAATAAGGCTTCAAAGCTAGACCAAATATGTAGAGCAAGACCTATTTATTTATCAACATTGAAAACACCATAAAATAAATATATAAATTTTTCAGCATATCTACAATAAACTTCGGTTACCATATAAAAAACAATGGCCTTGTTGAAAACGCGACTACTCATTCTTGGTGTCCCCATCCCCCAAAGCTCCAATCAACTTTCAAGAATGGAGATTGTAGCGGAGAAAATCAGTACATATATTTCCAAATAATGCAACAACCAATCACCATCAATATCAGACACTTTCATTGCAAGTTGTTTTGCCTTTGTGATCTAAAATATCTGAGGATTATCGTTTAATCTTATTTTTTACTCGACTGATAATTTGATGTCACGGACATCCACCCATTATTTATCAGAGAGTGTACTTCTAGGGACACAGCAGTTTTCAGAGGACGAGTTGGTAGCATAAACAATCTAGCATGGGAAGACTATTTCTTATTTGCAATATAAATCTTATTTGAAAGTAGAATCTAAAGTGTTGTTTAATATCTTTTTCGTAAAAACATCTGTTCAGATGTGAATTATTTAAAACTCGATCACAGAGAGTTTAGCCTCACCATATGAACATGGGATTGAAAACATTCTAAAAGTCGGGGAAAAAGATGAACACGAAACTTGAGTTTTTATAGAATAATTTTCTCGACTGTGATTTACTTCCTCAATCTAAATATTTAAAATTGGAAACTCAAACACCGAACCTTTCAGAAATTAGAACAATACAAAATTTCGCCTATTCTCCGAGATGAAGCATGAATTAGCTGATATTAAATAAAAACTGCTATTTTTTACTTGAAAATATATTAAAATAATAATAAATTCAATGTAGATAACCAAAGTGGGATCAACAAGGCCAGGCATTGTCAAACAGTGATGAGGAAGGACAACCACCTTAATGGACGGGCATGACAGGTCTTCTATGATCATCACTCAGACCTACAGACGAAGAGTTTCAGATCAAAAGAGTCCATGGTGAACTTTCACAATTCTAAATGGCGTATTGAGTAGGAACTACAATGACATATGAATGAATAAAGCTAGACAACATCCTACAATCAAAGAGGATGGACGGACATGTTTTTTGCTTCATATCAGTTTATCTCATGTTTCATGCATAGAAGAACAGGTATTACAATTTCATGGTATAAAATAACCTGCAAGATACACAGCAAAATACATGTAAAACAAAAGCAATATTTCAATGTTTATTTTTGTCATTTCCATCGTTACTTGAAATACATGTATATTCTATCGGACAACAAGAAAAAATTGAAAATTTTCTATTTATTTACAAGAATTAGCAACTGAACACGCCTCCACGTGTTACTCCTTTACAGCACGAAAAGGCAGCTAGCAACCTGAAAATTTTAACCGTCAAATTTAAGGAACCAGTACATACTGCCAATAAAATAATTTCAGATTCATAAAAATCAGAGCACATCTTCTATGAGCTGCAAATGCACGGCCATCATCGAGAAAAAATGGATGAGCTATCCAAGCAAACATTATATCCAGGCCCAATAACAAAATTTGACAAGAGCCTCCCCAAAAATTTATGAGCTGACCTTGATGACACCACTAGCATAGGGAACACCAAAGGGAAGCCATATTATTGAGTGGTATAAGCATCACTTCCAATCTCAAATGCATCCCAGGAAAAAAGTCTGGGATTCTTGTGATGTAATATAAAGGGATTCGATCGCCTAGTCAAAAAAACTCATGACAAGTCAAAAGATCCCTGCCCTTCACTGATTGCATACAGCAATTTCTTGTACATGACCTCCTGTTTAAAGCACGGATAAAGTAAGCACCAGAAGATGTAAAAAATCCCAGATAATTAGAAGTCCATTTGATCACCAAATACAGTACCTTGGTAGAGTACGGTGGTAGCTTTAGGTAATTAGCACAAGTCATGACACTAGGCAAGTCATCATCAGCTGATTCTGAAGGCCCAGTTCCATTCAACATTGCATTTCCAGCAGATGAAGAATGCTGCGCCCAGAAATGCTATTGTTATAGGAAGCAACAGAAAATTTAAGACGGTTTTGCCAACTACAACACATAGATGACAATCATTTTCAAATAAAAGGAGGTGATTTTAATTATAAAACCTACAGGAAGATGCCATTAAAAAAAAAATGTGACACAGCAATGTGTTGATGCATCAGGAAACCATTTTCAAATAAAAGGAGGTGATTTTAATTATAAAATCTACAGGAAGATGCCATTAAAAAAAAATGTGACACAGCAATGTGTTGATGCATCAGGAAACAATACCCATGCATCATTCCCCACCCAATAAAAAAAAAACACCATGTTGATTGTATTGCAAAGTACTCCATACAAGTAATTGACCCATGTGCACTTATTTTATTCCGGCATGCAAATGATTTTACAATTCATCTTATGATACTATTTATGGAAAAAAAAGTTGAAAAGGCATTTAACGACCTTGTAACAAAAGCCTATAGAATTCATGTATAACTAGAGCGACAGAAGAGTACTATACAATGTTATGCACATTCAGCATAGCATGCACCAAATGGAACATTAAATTGTAATAAACACGCTGCTTCAAGGCATACCTTTCTAACAATGGTTAATTTTGGGTTTAGCACAGCCAGACCACCAGGTGGCAGCCTGGGTGCTCCAGTAACAAACTGGCAGAAAGCACGCTGCTGCTCTGGTGTGAACTCTCCCATAATCTCAAGCAGCTAAAACATCATGGCCACAGCACCAAAATCATCAGACGAGAATAAAAACACAGATACATGTTCTCCCAAACATGATCCTCAAAAATCAAAGTAAAGAACATACGTTAACAATGGCTGGACTCTTGGCAGTGTATCCATGATCAAATTTTATATGATCAACAAGTGTCTCCACCTGCATCAGTCAACGCATCCAATAAATAATCAAGAAAAAAGTTCCAGAATCATAATGCATAAACAGCAAAAAGAGAGTGAATTACCTCCCACAGTTCTCTTCGCCCACAAAGCAAATAATCCAATTCTTGCGGAGTGAATATTTGCAATGATGAGATGTCAAAAACCTACTTATTAAGCAGAACCAGAATGAGTTTGGAACAAGCATAATAAAACCAGAATGTTATATCAAAAAATCAAGGTACTTATAATAGATTTTACAAAAACAGCATATGTAAATAGTATAAAAGGCAGACCACAACAAAATATATAATGCAGGAAACTCCATAGAACTTAAAATTTACAGAAATCAACTAAACATCCAAGGCACAACAATTTCCTAAAATAGTTACTGAGCTCATAAAAGACAGATGGAACTGGACCTGATTGAACCCAGCTCTAAATGCTTCCATTTGTCGCATGATCCCAGTCTTCACAGTTGCATCAACTACCAAGGATATGTATTCTTCCAAGTTATTGATATCAACCTGAAGCTTATAACAAAATTTGAGGGAAAATAAATCATCAGAATGAAAGATAGTTGCAGCAAGAAATATTGCATCCAATTATAAAGAGATGTTTAGGTTAAGAAGGGTTCTATACAGTTTCATCTCCTGGCTTCATCATGTAGTCTGGATAACCAGGAAGGGTAAAATCCAAGCAGAGATCTTTAATTGGGGTCCCACGAAAACATAAATCAGCATTGACCTCATTATTTTCAGTGCTTATTGATTCTAAATATTGTTTTCGACGAACAAGGGCATGCAATTCTTGTAAAGTCTTCCCAAATTCAGCATCAAACGAAAGAAAATCATACAGATCAAGCTCCTGCAATTGATAAGAGGATAGATATTTCAACCAATAAGATCAACAGTGCGACAACAAAATATAGCTAATGTGCAGTAAAAAATGGTCTGATAGCCTACTTGACCAAGCACAAGTTTATAAAATGCCATTGAAAGTGGTAAGTCCAAAAGCCGTCCATCTTGAAGAGCTTTGGCCATCACCCGTCCAACCAGCCGGAAATACTCAATAGTCTTACAAAATTGGCTCCCTTCAGAAGCACTAGCAGTTGGTGGCCAAGGACGAGGGAACAGGCCAAGTGGAGCTTGGACAAGATCAGCAGCAACTGCAGTACCTGACCCATTGTTGGATTTTCCATTTTTTTCATCATCTCCATCAATTTCCATTGAAGGTTTCCCTGCTGCTGAATTTGACCTCCACATTCCCAGAGAAACTTTCTGTAGATCATGACTCAAAAGCGTGTAGAACTCTAAGGTAGGACCCAACCCAGTGCCAACCTCGCCAAAATATTCTACTTCAAGCACAGCCTTCTGACTAGAATACATATCCATTACTTTCGCAGCAGAATCCAAAATGCGGTTTCGGGAAACACGAACTTTCTGGCGTTGTAATCTTCCAACCCTCACCTCTCTTTCATTTGTTGACCCATGACCATCTGCACCCTGCAGCTGCTGAAGACGAAACAACGCACGAGATAATCCAAAAGCAGTTGAATAGAAGTACTGTCGCCGAGTCTCAAAAGGGAACAAGAATGGACATGCTTTTGTTAACTGATAACACCATGATGGAAGGCTCCCGCTGCACAGTGCCAGGGCATCCTGAATTTGTCGAGCTAATTTAGGTGTGAGCTTGCTATTTACGAATTCTTCTGCAGGAACCCTGGCACCAGTAGCAGTCAACTCATTCAAACTAGAGATTTTCCCCTCGGAGAAGTTGTCAGAAACTAGTTGAACTCTCAAACGAGGTGCAAGCTGGTTCAAAGCCTCAAGTATTCGTAGTAGAGCCAATATATTATAAGTAGGATTAGATTTTTCTAGATCACAAGGAAGTTCCGCTTGCAAGATGCTATCTAAAAGTGACATCCGATGCATTTGAGCATCTGAGTTTGAATTGGAAGGGCCCCCTTTGGTGGACTTTGATGTGCTAGAACTTGAGCCTCCAACAGAAGTCCTATCAGCTTGGCCATCTGCCCTTTGATATGTAATGGTATATATATCACTCCAAAGCCTACTCCCATCACTAGAGATGAAGTCACTGCCACCATACCTGTCTTCATCATCATCTTCCAGCACAAGTTGTCTCTGGATAGCCTGATAGATAGTCAAATGCCTATTTAGCTGCTTCCCACCAGCAGTAAAGATCAACTTAGGAGGGTCACTAGAGCTACCAAACAGGGGACGTCCTTGTCGATCTCTTCCTCCTCTGATGCCTCTACCATTAGCAGATCCAAGCCCAGCCATGGCGGCAGCAGCAAAAGACATAGCTCCCCTAGATCCATAAGAGCTCCTAAAATCAGTGGAATCCAAGCCCCTAACAGCAGCAGCCCTGCTACTAGAACCAGAAGCAGGGTTACTTTGGCTGTCACTTGCTGCTGGTGCAACATTGCTATCCTCCGGTGTATCACCCAATTTCACATCATGTACTTTGTCAGGCATGCAAACAGGAAGAGAATCATCTCTTAGCACCTGGGAGAGAGAAAAAAGATGATCAAATCTAGAAAGTGGTGAATACACAGCAAACAACAGGTTGAGTTTGCAAAAAGCAGTTTTTGAGGCAAAAAACTGATTTTCAGGTCTTTCATAATCTTTTCAAAAAGGTTTTGAAACTTCGATACAATTAAAACTATGGTTTTTGTTGCTTTTCCAAGACCATGGTTATGAAAACTCAATCCAAAAGGAGCTGTAATCAGACACACAAAGCATAAAGAAAGAAATTTAAAATATATAAGCTACATAATTAACAAAGACAAAGCAATCAGAAGACTAACATCTTCATGGTCGTCATCGTCGGAGATGTCATCATCTTCAATCACCAACGCATCATCAATCTCCACAGGAGAAATATCCAATTCCTCATCCTACAAAAAAATTCAAAAAGTTGTTTGAAAAACTGTCAAAATAATAAATATATGATATGTTTTGTGTGGATGCTCAATAGATTATCTGCAAATTATAATATGAAGCGGCACCCTAAAAACTCTAGTTTTCTTGAGAAAAGTTTAGCATAGAACTTCTCACTGGACTTGATTCATGCATACCGCAATCCACATGCAAATGCAGAGTTCCTTACTAACAAGAAAACTAGACTCTTAAGAATCCTAAAATTCAGTACTCTCATTATCAGAAATTGATGTAAAGAACAAGTTGAACTGCTTTTTAACTAGTTTTTAGTCATCAAGGAGATTCATTAAACTAGTTTATTTGGCTAAAGCAACAAAGTTGGCTGCCATCCTCACAGAAAAATGAATATTAGAATTCTGATAGTTTATGATAATGCAAGTTAAGACTTACAATCAAGTTATCATAGTATCCTTGAATTATAACATACCTCAGAACTAGAATCCCCATTCACCGGTTTCAATTCTGCATCTTTATCAAGGGCTGCTCTTCTACGAGCAGCATTTCTAGTTTGAGGTCCTTTTGTCTCCTCCTGAGCTGGTTTCAAAACAGCTTTCCCCTTTCCCCTTGATGAGCTTGTGCTTTTCTCTGGTATTGGTTCCTTTCTAGCTGAATCTCCTATATTAACAGATGATCGGGATCTTGAAGAGTGACGACGAGTGGCAGTAGCAGGAGTTGAGGTAGAAGGGGATGATGCACCAGCTCCAGGGTGTGTGGTCCCCGATTCTGAGTTTCCTGCAGATTCAGACACCTTTTGGCCAGTTTCGTTTCGCTGTACTCGCGGCCAAAGAAATTCTTCTACAGCAGCTAAACTTGCTAATGGATCAATAAGTACAACATTGGAAGAGTAATCACGGAGACCCTTTTCCCCTTGGAGCCGACAGAGACGTAACTTAAAAGGTTGAGATAGTGCACTCAATCCAGAAGACAGGCGTGCACCTCCACTGGATGACCTAGAAGAATGGCTAAGAACAACAGGAAAACGCTCCAAGGATGACAAAGCATTTTGAAGCTTCTGAACTAAGACTGTCATGGTGGCACCCCCTCCATCAATACTGGAAGGAAGGGCCAGAGCAACAAATGATTTAAATCTTCTCAGTGCTTGTTGCCGAAGTTTGGGTAGGTTGGCTTCTGAAATTCTCTCCTTGGTAAAATAGCCACAAGAAAAATAGTTTAGCAAGGTTGCCACAACACCACTACCTATAAACTCAAAAGTGGATACACCATCCCCCTTGCCTAGCTCTGCTAGCATCTCGGATATCACCCCAATCAAGTATTCTTCCTTATTAGCAGAATTGTCAATAAGATGGGAAGCAGAAGCCTTTGATTTGCCCTTTGCTTTAGTCTTTTGGTCATCAACACCAGCATTCAACTTTGTGCAGAGATTTTTCAAGTGTAACAGGTCATCGGTAACCCCAACTTCAGCAGCTCCAGGATCCGAAGGAAAGTGCTTATCTCTAAAATCTTTAGCACACGCACTAACTGCTAAACGCAAATTAGAATTAACGGTTGGGATTTCTATAGAACTTGGAGGTGATCCAGCATTTGCGCAAACTTGAGACTTGGATTCTTCAGATGAATTTGCCTCAGGATTTGAATTCCCACTGCGACGTTTGTAACGCCTGGAACGTGATGATGATCCAGGAACAGAATCGTTATCCTTCTCAGCAGAAGCAGCTTGGGTAGGACCAGTATTTGGACTTCCAGCTAAGATAAGTTGATCTACAGCATGAACAACACCTTCTCTGACAAACATCTTGGAGAAAGTCCCAGGAAGTTTTTCCATAATAATCTTGGCAATTTGAAGGGCAGGAACCAAGACGTGTGGATCTTTCCACGCTAACACCCCAGCTAGAAAACTAGAGGAACAAATAACATGGATAAATAGTCATATGACTTACCCTGATGACAGTATATAAAAAGAACAAGCATGGGTAAAATTTGCTTCACCTTGATATGTTTGTCACATTAAGTAGAGACTGAATCATCTCCGCATTGCTGAAGTACATCAACTTCCCAATAACTGAGAGACATTTGTGGCGAACAGGACTGTTGACACTGGCACCATAAATCTGAACAACAAGCAAATGATGTCGTTATTATCAACTTCAGTGAACACAAAACAGATCTTACAATTTATACACTGCAAAGTCCACTAAAAAACTGACCGACCTGTATCAGAACAGGAAGAAGATCCATTCCAAATTGCTGCAGAAGTTCTGGTTGATCATTTAATAATTTCTCACGAGCTGAAACCTCAGGAACATTTCCATTATTATCATCTTGTTTCCCAGAACTGCTGGATGGAGACTTCTTCACAACAGATCCTTTGGCCAACATACTGGAGCTCGTAGGGAGGGAGATAGTTCCTTGTGGAAGTGGAGGAAGAAGCTCATTTGCCAGATTGACAATCTCAAAAACCTATATGGCAGCGTCAACAAAAATGAAGCTGGAACTTAGTTCTAAAACTGTTGAACAGGCCAAATATTTTTTAATCCTAGGGAAACTTCATGGTGAAAAGAATGCAATGGCACCGCAAAACAGAATAAGCAGATGAAGAAGCAGGTACCTGATCTGCTGGTCTACTTAGAGCCAGAGGAACAGAGGAGTTAGCAGAACCTGCAGAACCTAATAGTATATCTTTAAGAATGCCACTGACCCCAAGAAGAAGTAATGTTTTGGCTCCTAGAGGAGAGCCAATTGCACATGTGGATAGCAGTCGAATTAAGCCCTGAATGCCTTAAGTCAGAAAGGCCGAAATACATGAAATAAACTTAAAGGACAAGGTACAAACTTCTTTTACCGTATATGTTGGAGCATTGAGAGATGCCTGTCCACCTCCGGAACTACTGGTGGAAATGAGAGAGGCAGCTTGAGCAACAAGTCCATGATTACACAATTCATCTAATTTGCCTGGTGATGAAGCAAAGGCTTCAGCAATCCTTGTCAAACAAACTGAAGCATGCTCCAAGACCTACAAATGTTCAAATTGCTTTGAGTGCAGAATAAACTAGAAGGTGGTGAATTGGCTGCAACTCTAAGAGAAAACAGCAAGATTACCTTTGCATCGTGGTACTGAAGAAGGTTGGTCAACAGAGGGACTGCTTCCATCACAAAGTCAGCTGCATCTGAAGGAAGTTTCTTGCACATATTTGCAGCAGTCGATAATGCTACTCGCTGAAAACATGACATTGATCAAAAGGGCCTCAATAAGAATGCGAACTACTCCACAAGGTTCTAGCATCTCTGCATGCCAAATTAACTTATTAACTAAAAAACAAAACTGCAAATCAATTACCTGAACTCCAGTAGAGAAAAAATCCAGATAAGAAAGCACTGCCATAAGAGCACCAGCACGCAGACATGCAGTTGGGTGCTCTTGAGATATTTTCTTTAGAGCTTGCAGAGACTGTCACGTTACAACAGAAGCAGCAGTAAGTTTCACTAATAAACCAACAAATAAAACCAGCTGATTGCAGTCCATCTGAATAGTATTGTCATAATGCTGTATAGAAAGAATGCAATTTTACCACTGACTAAAAGGAAGACACTGGCATAGCTAATCAAACATAAAATCCCAAATGACTAACCCATTTAATACATTCATAAGCCATCATTATTGTATACGGTATTCAAAGAACGGATTTTCCATGAATACCAAATAATCAACCACTTAAATAAACCATAGCCAATCAATTTACGGGCAGATAAAAGCAACTTAAACTGGGGAATCAAGAAACTAACCTGTTCAGCAAGGTCCATGTACTCAATAGTAATCAACCTTGCAACAAAACATGAAACAGCGCCATAATGAACAACAGCAGCACAAGACGATGGCAAAACATCACACAAATGTGTAATCGCCCTTGCAGCAAGCAACATAATATCAGGATTACTCTCATTATTCAACAACCCAACAAGAATCGGAACAAAAGAATCCACGGAGAAAGTGCTCAGACTCTCTTCAGTCCCAATAGAAAGCATTTCACAGAGCTGCGTTAAGGCTTCCACTTGCTTCCCTTCTTCTCCATCAGCCCTCAACCCAGACAGAATCTTCTTCAATCTCCCCGATTGATGCGAGCTTGAACCTGAACCCGTCACGGGAGAAGGCAACAAATCATCAAGACCAGCACCCAACTTTCTCAACAAACCCTGTAAGGCACTACTAGCTGAAGTCAGATTATGATGGAAAGCACCAATTCCACCACCTTCGCTGTCGTCATCGTCGTCGACATTGAGGTTATTATTGTCATTTCCAGAATCCAAATTATTGTTAATTTCCCTATTTTCACGCGAAACCCTAACTTCATGTTCTTTCTCTTTGCCTTTATCCGATTCACTGTTACTATTATTATTCCTATTCCGACGAGAGCGAGAAGAAGAAGACGATTCGACAGGTGTGGAGTCCATGGGGAGAGGGTGAGCACGTGTGGAACGAGAGCGAGTAGCGGTGGCGGTTGTTGTTGTGGCAGTGCGGGATCGTTTGTTGGGGCGAGTAGTAGGACTGGTGGTGGTGGCGGCAGATGAGGAGGCCTCCGCCCGTTTCCGGCTACGAGTTTCCATACAAGAACTAACCCTCCAGAATTATATCCGTCGTCGCGCACTCACGCGCCACCGGATCGCGTTGTCATGACGATAATTCAGCGCATCCGTTTGAAAACCCTAAAAATTATCGAATTTGGGAAATTTTGATCGGGGGAGAGAGGACAGGGGGGACCGGGGGTGAAGAGAAACCCTAAAATCAGAATAAATAAAGAAGAAAAAAGAGCGGGTGGACGACTTTTATATGTGTTTTTGTTGGAAAGAGAGAAAAAAATCGGAATAAACTATACGAATAAAGACATCATATTCGGTCTCTTATGTCGTATATGTTCCTTTGTCCTCACGAAACTTAGTAGATAGGTATAGTAGCTGCGAGCTCATTTTTTATTTTATAAAACAATTAGGTTTTGACGATGACAGGATTTAAGGTTATTTGGGTTCTATAGTCTATTTTGGGTTTTGTGACGTGTGAGACGCAAGGATAGTTGGGTCTAGCGTATAGCTCAAACACCATCTGAATGTTAGGGTGTGCTCATCCAATTCCAAGCGACAAGTGTGTATAGGGTGTGCACAGCGTTAAGGGAGGAGCCCTAACATGTGCGCTTGGTTTGCCAGCACATAGGCATCAGTCCGAACACCACGTCTTCCTATGTAATTTTTTTAAATAGTAATAATAATAGTAGTAGTAATTTTTAATTTTATTTTTTAAATCAAACCTATAAATGTTTTTTAATATTAAGAATAATATTTTCTAATTTAATAATTATTTTATTAATAGTATTAATTATTATAAAAATAATAATATTTATAACACAAAAGATAATATTTTTAATATTAATACTTTTGATTATGGTAAAAATAATAATATTCATAACATAAATAATACTATTTTTAATTCCAAGAATATCTAGAACACAAATAATAATATATTTTTATATTAAAACTTTAAATTATTATAAAAATAATAATAATATAATAATATTTAAAACACAAATAATAATATTTTCACATGAATAATTTGAATTATAAGAAAAATAATAATATTTAGAACACAAATAATAATATTTTTTATATGAATACTTTGTATTATAAGAAAAATAATAATATTCACAACGCAGGTTATAATATTTTTTATATTAATATTTAAAATTGTTGAATATTTTTAATAATACTGCGCCGCGGACTCGTTTTTATTTTTATAAAAATATCATAAAAATTTACAATATAAATAATAATATGTTTCCATTATTAATAATAATAATTTCTTTCAAGTTTATTAATTTTAAATGAAAGTAAAATTTTATAAAGAGTAAATGTATTGCACACCATTTTTTTTTTCTCGGTTTGATAGGACTACTTGGATCAATATATTTATAAAAGAAATTAATTTTTTTTATTTCAGCCTCTCTTATGATTTGAAACCTTGTTGCAAACTTGAGAATGAACTGTTTATGACCGTGTTAAGCCTACAAGGTGTTTAATGTTTATTCATTTTACTGGTAGAATTGATTTGATGCACAACGTTTTGTTTATTTAGAGCGTGTTTAGCAGTGTAGTTGCGGGTGCTTTTCAAATAACTTTTCGTGTCAAAATGCATGTTAATAATGTTTTTTTATTTTTTAAAAATCATTTTTGACATCAGCACATCAAAACGTACAAACCATATTAAATTTTAGTAAAAAAAAAATTTTAAATTTTTTAAAAACGCAACCACGTTCCCAAACGTTACCTTAATGTGATTTTGATTATTAAAAGGTATAAACCTATGAAACAAGGCAACTTCTCTAGTGATTTGTAAGGAGTGGTTCGATGCTTTACCGTGGGGCTTGTTTTGGCTGTGTGGTTGTGAAAACGACGTTGTTTCGGAAATGATAATGATTTGTTTTTTTTTTCCATCTGGGATTTTTTGTTGGCGATGCAATTTAGTTTTTTGGACCAAAAAAAGCATGCACTTGTTATTAGGCACGTTAATTTATCTTTCTTGGGTTTATTTGTCAGGGATTACTTATTCGCTGCTTTCATACGCTAATAGTTACGGTTGGGTGGAAGGGAGTAGGCAAAATATAATGGATTTCACATGGCAGGCAACGGCCCTTCCACTGCCTGAGAAGATTTGTTTGCTTTTGGTGGTTAGATGTTGCTGTTGAGCAAGTCTTGTTTGATCAATTTGGTTAATGTAAAACCTGGTTTTTTTTTAATTTAATGAGGTTGTTCGAGCCTGCTTGTGCGCACCTCGACTAATTCTTATGAGTCCTGAAGTTAAAGACCAGGTAAGCTTCCAGTGGCCATCAATATTAGGAACCACGAGACTTGAACCTGAAATCACAAGAGAAGTAAACCTCTTGGTCCTAAACTTTTACCATTGAACCACCTATTAAATGGTTTTTAGGTGGACCAGTGATGCAGATATAATGATTTGTATCCTTAAAGTTGATAGAAACCGGGTTTATTATTGAACTATTTTTGGACATTGACCACTGGAATCTTAGTAACTTGGCATGTTAATTTGTGACTCGATTAACATGGACAAACTTGGATGAGACCCACTAGAGTCAATTTTAATATATATTTTTAAATTTATCTGAAATAATATCATTTTTAAATTGATTTATGATCGGCAACTCTTACCCATTAAGAGAAACTCTAAAAGGCGAGAGAGTTTTACTATAGCAATAGACAACGTGGATCACTATAGTAAAATTATCTATTTGTCCTTGAGTTAGAAAAAAATGAGCCCTGAAGTTGGGGGTTTTGATCTTTTTCACTCATCATTGATCATTAAAAGATTGTTTGAATGTATTTGTGTCCTGTTCATTTTTTAACACAATTAAAATACTTTTTTACCTCTAGAGTCAACAAATTTGACATTTCGTTGTCTATCTAGATGTGTCGTCATGTCTTCTTTCACATTGTGTGGCATGTGGTGGTCGGATGGTCGTCGGTGGTCATTTGTTTTTTTTTTCTTTTCTCTCTCCTGACATGTCAAATACACCATTGCCCTCTTTGATTTTTGTTTTTCAATCCTAGTCCTCATTTTTTTAATTTCTTATTTCGCTATCGTTCCTTTTATATAAGTTTTTTTGTTTTACAATTTATCGTGCGTTTTTTTTCCATTCCAGTCCTTTTTTATTTTTTTCTTAGCCTCTTTGTTCAAATTTTTCTGGCTTTCAATTTCATCTTTTAATCAAAGTTTTTGTTGTTTTATTTTTTTTCAATTTGACCCTTATTCTTTTTATTTGTTTTTCCTTTTCTTAAAGCTATTTTCTCAATTCAATTTAACAATCCAATTGAAAATTTTTATTTGCCCTCTAATTAATGGTTTTTTTCACCCCTATTTTTATATGAATCCTTATGTGTAGTTGATTTTTTTTTCCTGGTTTCATCTTTCGCATTCGGCCTGTCAAGGATTCAGCTTCATATAATCTTATCGTTCTGCATTAATTTTTTTTTTAACATTGGTCTTGTGATTATTCTCAATTTCTTTTCTATTTTTATCCCGATCTCATGGCTTGGGTCACGGACTTTACATGCCTTTTTTTAATACAATTTTTTTTAATTGTTTTGTTTGTGTTTGATTTTTCAATATATTATTTCAATTCTTTTTTAGTTTTATAGTTATGAAATGTATTTTTAAAAATAAAAAATATTTATTTTTAAATAATATTTCTGATGTGTTCAGTTTGCGTGATTTTTTTAGGGCGTGAGTTTATTCAATTAGTTTCACTTGTGTTTATCTTTTAAATCATAATTTTTTCTAGGTGTTGATCTATCTTTTATTTATTTAAATAAATAAATTCAGTAAACACAGTAGGGTGAATGTGTCTTTTCATGTGGTTGAATATTTTGATTTATATTTATCTTTTAATTTTTTTAAATTTTTTTTAGTTGTTGTTAGTGATTTATTTTTGTTTATTTACATAAATGATTATAAATTTATTTAATTAAATACATATACAAACTATTTGATTTATATTTTGAATTTATTTTATGTAAAAAAATACATTGAAATAGTTTATACACCTAATATTTTTTTTATATAAAAAAAAATTACAACCCGCACGAGTTAGAATAGCTATAGAAAGTTTGCTATACAGAGACCAGGCTCTTAAAATGCATAAAAGCGAGCCTTTTTTTATGAGAGCCCGTTTCATGCTTCAATACAAGGCATAGCCTGGTCCAAGACTAGCTTGTCCAGAGGTTAGTTTGCTTGGGATAAAAGGGTGGTGGAATGATTTAGCTTGGTAAGGGAGGAGAATAACTTTAGAAAGATAGTGTCTGATATTATAATTATAATGATGATTATTTTTTATAGTGGTTTTTATTTTAAAATATATAAAGATATTTTTTTAAAATTTTATTTTTAATATTAATACATTAAAATAATTTAATAACATCAAATATAAAAAAATATAAAATTTTCTAAAACAAATTTATACCGCAAAAACAAATATTCTATTAAAGGAAAACTTTTTAGATTTGATTTGTGATATCTTATTGACAAATGATTATATAACCATCTAATATATGGTCTAGTGATAAAAACTTGGGATTAAAAAGTTTGTTTTTTCTGTAATTTCAAATTTGAGCCATGTGAGTGCTAATATGATGCTCACTGGAATCTTATATGGTTATTAATTTTAAAATTTATGAAATTAGTTAAGATATGCATAAGTTAACTTAGACATTCAAGTAAATAAAAAGAAAAGAAAAGAAAAGAGAGGAGTGTAAGAAATTCAAACCTCCTGGAAACATATCATATCTTGAATGTCCAATTTGGCGTCGTAACCGGGAACCTTGTATTGTTTATGAAAGTTGGAAACGCATTCTAGAGCGTGTTTGCAGTGTAGTTGTGATTATTTTTTAAATAGTTGTTTGTGCTGAAATACATACTAATGATATTTTTTTATTTTTTAAAAATTATTTTTGACATCAGCACATCAAAACGATCTATAAAATACAAACCGCATTCAATTTTAGAAAAAAAAAATTTAAAATTTAATGAAATACAGTTATAAACACAATGCCAATCGGGTTAATGAGCGAAGATTTTCACTTTTTAAAACTCTCCTTCTTTACTTCTATCCCGTCAGATATTTATGTCCTCTTTTACTTTTGATTTTTATTATTTATTTTCATTTACAGGTTAAAAATAAAAAATTAAGTAAACATGAAAAATAATATTCGCAATCAAATTGTAGGTACGAGAAAACAAATATTAAAATGGTTTTTAGGCTAAATAATTGATAATTACTTCGATTTACATTTTCTAAGTTCATATTCGACAAACAAATTTATAAATTGAATTGTTTTATGTGTTGATTCATGCATGTTTTGTAAATACCTGTAAGAACCGCAATTACAAGAAGACAACGTATCCTTTTACTTGCTTGTATGAAAAAAGGAGCCTTGTTTGATTAAATATATTTTTTTGTATTTATTAATATAAATAGTTATTAATTTATTTAATTAAATACATATAATTTTTTTATTTCTAGTTAGAATTTTTTGTAAAAAAAAAACTTTTAAAAAGCATGCCAAATTCCAAC
>Ga0325405_1001320_pt1 | contig 25060 bp, 18 predicted proteins | sample PopdelMetagenome_21_FD_205663 | JGI IMG/M metagenome (GOLD analysis project Ga0325405, IMG submission 205663) | Populus deltoides microbial communities from Bellville, Georgia, United States - Xylem-Control-R2 | ecosystem: Host-associated > Plants > Phyllosphere > Stem > Wood/Secondary xylem...
GAGAAGATTTTTACATGGGTTGGAAAATTAGAGTGTAATTTAATTTCTTCAAAGCAATCTCATTGTAGTTTAATTCTCTACTATATTCCACTAATTAATTGCTTACATCTGCATTTAACTACACCAGATTATGCTATGAAACTGCTCCACCATCTTTTTCCAAGGGCTCAAGACGACTTATTATCTCTTATTTGAATTTCTTCAATGTGGTTGCTACTTCACAACATCATCACTTACGCCACCATTGCCAAGCATAGCTCCTTAATCCAACATATAACTATTTGCTTTTTGTTTATTCTAAGAATGTCAAACTAGCTCTTCCATGTAGATTTTGGAACTACAACAATCAAGCCATTTTCGTAGAACTACCATTTCGCTTGCTATTCCATTAAGTTTATGTTTGATAATCACTCCTTTCTTTCTCCTAAGCAATTTCCCTCCAGGAATAAACTTGGTTAACGGAAAAAAAAACCCCGCAGCAACGCGCGGCACCATGCCCAATTAGGCTATAAGAAACTTGCTCATGGTTTGTTTGGCTTTCCTTGTTTCTTCTTTCATGGGAAAGTTTGATGTTTTTTTTGAATTTTAAAATTTGAATTTTGTTTTTCAAAGTAGCACAATAAGAATAATTTTTTAAAGAAATAACATAATTGAAAACTTATCCTGTTATCCTGAAAAATAAGAGAGTTTAAAGAGATGTAGAAGTTACTTGAAATTCTAAAATCACATGTCTCACCTAGAACTCTAATCAATCCAATGTCATAGGTGACACATGCTGACTGATATTGAATTAAAATGCTAGAACCCTTTTCTTTTTTTCTTTTTCTAGGGAGACTATCATGGTGGAGAGATTGAGAGAGAAATTGAGGAAGGATAAGAGGAAGAGAGAAATAAGAAAAGAAATGAGAAGGAAAAAAAAAAGTGTTTTAGAAGATGAAGAGAAAAATCAGAAAAGAAAGGAGGAAGGAAAAGATTCCACCATTTTAATTCGATGTATATCATAGATATCACGATTTTAAATTTATTAGAGTTGTAAATGAAACAAACAACTTTAAAAGTCTAGGTGACTCCTCAAATCATGTTATTTGTATGCTATTTTCTCATATTGACATGGAGCTGACTTCCATGTTAATATGAGAAAAAATATATAAAAAAATTATATTTTAGGTTTTAATATCCAACATTAAAAAGTTTTAAAACAATGCATATTTATGCAAACTATAAAATAATATATGAAATGTAGTATAATTATCTCATATCAAAATATTAAAAAACAATTCATGTGAATATATATTATATATAATTATCTCACATCGAAAAATTAAGAAATAATGGAAGCTATATATAAAAAAATGAAGTATAATATAATTATCTTACATAAAAAATTAAGAAATATATACTATAAAAAAATATAAAATGTACATTAAAAAATTAAAAAATAATTTATATGAACGCAACCATATATAGTTATAACACAATGAAAAATTAAGAAACAACACGTGTGAATATAACTTATATAAAAAAAATTATAATATAGTTATCCTATATTTAAAAATTAAAAATTATAACACATTAAAAAGTTTTAAAACAATGCACATTTATGCAAACTATAAAATAACATATGAAATATAGTATAATTATCTCACATCAAAAAATTAAAAAACAATTCATGTGAATATATTTATAATATATGAAGCTAAGTATTCATAAATTAAATTTATATTTTTTGAATTTATTAAAAAGATAAAAAAATAAATACAAAAAATTAGGTTTTACCTTGATTGACATAACAGGTCAACTAGGTTTGAGATTAACTCGATGAGTGATCTAAGTTTCAGGTTGACCCAACAAAAGCCGCATAAGTTAAACTGTACCAATTGCAATCCTAGGGTTTCATGATTTGAAACCACCTTTAGCAACCTGCTAGGCCAAGCCAAGTTTTGTAACTGGTATATATCGTTCAACATGATCTGAGAACTATTTAGCCGCTATATATATACACTCAACCATCAATTCAACGCAGTAGAACTTGACTGCCTGCGACAAAGGAAAGGAGAGATTCTGTTTCACAACAGTCTTTGATTCCTGCATTTCAAAATATATAATATAATTTACAAGATACATGACTCGTTATTTTACAAGGGCACAATTGCCATGCAGGCTTCTGCCCAAAGCTCAACTTACTTTGTTACCAACCCTCCTCCAAACCCCAGGAAAGAGAAAAATTTTAAAATTGCTTTTGCCATCTGGGGATTTGGGATAAATAATGAGATTAAGAAAACAATGGGGCATTTGTTTCTCCATCAGCTTCAGCTATGAATATATAAATAATGAGATTATGAACCCTGATTCAAATACCAGCTTCAGCTTCAGATAAGCTCTCCTGTTTCTCCATCAAGAGGTAATCACAAAGTTCCAAAAGCTGGTCTGCAAGAGGAGGAATACCAGGGTTCCGCCCGTCGTTGTATACATGGGCATTGTAGGCAATCTGCCACATATCGTGTCTGAACTCATTTCGATCCTTGTATTCCATCTTCCTCGCCTTGTCCCTAATAGTTGAAAGATCCATGGGACGTTTTATGATGTCCAAGTAATCAGGAGCCTCCTTCTTGGGGACAGGTTTCAAGAAAAGATAGGACAGTTCTACCCTATCTTTAAGGGCATCCACAATACCTTCCAAGATGTTTGCCAGGCCAACCTGTATGGAAGTTGAGAAAAATTGATAAACTTAGTTCAGGTTTCATACAAAAGCAGCGAAACTAAAATTTGCAGATACATTGATAGTCTCTCTTTAATATCTAATTAATGGTACAAATGCACCGATGCTGCAATTTGCTGTTTCTTAAGGGATATGATACTAAAGCTGGATTTCCACGTCCATTTAGGCAAGAAGATTCTATTTTAGCTGTTAATAATTCCCAAGTTAATAAAAATTATTGCTCAGGATAAGTTAAGAGGCAAAGCTAAATAATGACCAGAGAGACGATACTATCAAATACATTTCATAAGAAAGTGAAAAGAAAGGGCCGAGGCGTAGGTAAATTCAAGTCATTCTCAGTTACCACTAAATTGAGCAACCCCCAAGTCATTACACTGAAAGAGACTCCTCAAAACCAGTCAGGAGTGAACAGGAGAATAATAAAAGGTTGCTGACAAGCTTTTCAGAAATAAAAGCAATGAAGAGCTCTGAACTATGACTTCTAAATTATGGGGCTTTGCACCAAAGATATTTCTTCTTTCCTTCCCTTCTCTTAAAAAAAAAAAGTGAGGGTGGAAATAAAAGCCAAGCTAGCACAATTTCACAAAAGACAATTTGACCAATAAAGGTCTTCCAACCCATTGCATAAAAGGAACTATGGATGACTGTATAACAGACAACATATATGCATAGCACAAACCATATGGAAGTAATAAGGTTGGAGCTAATTAGTACCTCTCCAACTCTACGACGCTTTGTTGCTGGGGTATAATCAGCACCATATGTCCCCACATCAACAACAGGTCGCCTTTTTGCACCCCGATCTCTTTCTGGCATCCTTCTGCCATTTCTAGCTCCCCTGTAGTCATCCAAGTAATCATCACTGATTTCGGGCTTTTTCATTTTCATTTTCATCTTCATCTTCTTCTTCTTCTTCTTCTTAGCTTTTTGGCGTTCTTCTTCATCCCAATCCCATCTGATGGTTTCAGTGTATCTTTTAATGTCAGCTAATTTTTCCTGTTCTTCAAGTGACCTCGTTTCTTCTGCATAAATCCTCCTTGCTCTCTCTTCTCTCATTCTCTCAGCAGTTCTCCTCTTCTCCTCCTCTTCCCACCATCTTCTGTCCTCAGCTTTTCTCTTAGCTGACTCTCTGGAAAAATGCATGGTTTTACCATGCTTCTCAAAACTGGATAGTTCAGCAATTTTTTTAGTCTTCCGATGCTCGCGACCAGTTCTTCCTTCCTGACTGACCCTGTCCGAATCAATAATCTCTTTGGACTGTTTGATAACAATTTTCTTTTGAGTCTTTTCTCTATCTTTCTCAGCTGGTGGACGTATCACAATGGAGGGTTTATGAGGATCGACATGATTTCTGTCTGTGTATGTTGGCGGTCGTAAAACAATAGAGGGCTTATGTGATTCAATTTGGCTTCTCTCTATATCCATTGGAGGTCGTATCACAATAGAGGGCTTATGTGATTCAACCTGTATGTTTTCAGGTTTTGTCTTGTTAAAAATTTTGATTTTATTAACCTTAGCAGTAGACCTACTCCCAGTATCAATATCAGAACTGACTGGTCGGACATCAGAAGTTGTAGGTTGATCGGAATGATCTGCAGCTCCATCAGCAGGTTTATCAGAGAATTTCTCTGTGGAACCACACTTGAACTTCACTGGAAGAGATTTTGCTAAACTAGATTTCTCACCCTCGGAAACTTCAACTTTGGTTGCACTTTTGGAGACCATCCTTTTCTTCTGCAACTTATGCTGGGACACATTCAAGAGATCCTGAGAAGTGGATTTTCGGGAAGCCTTTTCCAAATCTGTAGTTTCTACCGGTGTTTCAGGCTCCTTTCCATACTTAGGACAGTTTTTATTGGTCTTCATGTGTCCTAGCTGAAAAATAAAAGGTAAACCAACTACAACTGATAAATTCTTCTGAAGCATAAATTAAAAAAAAACACAGCTTGGTAAGTAACACACCTGTCCACATGCTCCACATACGAATTTCTCTCTTGCTGATTTCTTTTCCTTGAAAATCTGCATTAAAAACAAATTAAGAATGTTCAGGGCAAAAAGTGGAAAAGCTAGATTTCCAAAGTTAAAATGGGTGTAATGTTTCACATGTTAAAAATCTGAAGTAAATGCAGCTACAAAATATAGCATGGCAGGCTATTGAAATACCAGCCATTGCTTGAACAACTAACAGTGCAAAACATGATTACAAAGCATGATGGCTGTCCAGAATAGAAATATAAAATCTCAAATAACCTTAGGTTGCATCTATATCACTGCACAACACTTGGTATGAGAGTTCTTGTATGCTATTACCGATGGAAACCAGAGGACAAGCCAGTATGATACACTTAAGCCAAGAAATGAATTCTGTGCAACCTTTTTAGGGTATGTGGAGAACTTGATTTCTTTTTTAAATTTAAAAGTAACTTCTAAGATTGGAAGTTGACGAACAAAGCATCAAGACAAGGTAAAAATAATATTCATTGGAAGGAGGTATAAATGAGCCAGGCAAATTTTAGGTAAACTGTTTGGAACACTTGTTCTCTTTATATTCTTTCTACGCTATAGTCAGGGAAGACGAAGAAAATGCATTTGGGTTTAGTGAGTTACAAAATGCATCACAATAGCACCATTTACTGGTTGTCTCCTTGAATTAAAAAGAAGCCTCTAGTTGCTAATTGTGTCCTATTTTCATTCTTTGCTTGGGTAACTTCCGAGCAGGGCAATGTACTCTTGAATGGTAATTGATTTATAAAGAATCTACGCTTGACCATAGCAAAGGACTGAAACTTAAGAAGATGGATAACTGCATTGTAAGGTCAGAAGATTACCTTGAAAAGAAAGTAGACTTACTTGATGTTTTAAAGTTCAGAGAAGAATGAAATACTGCACTTATTTGTTTATTAGATTATCCTGGAAACAATCTTCCTAGAGATGGAGATCCACTTGCCTTGCCTTTTCTTGTTGTTGTTGTTGTTTTTTTTTTTTTAGTGTAAAAATAGGTTGAATTTTCATTTACCAATGAATTTTGGATCCACCCCGATTCAATCAATAACAATAATAGAACATTGCTGAAATACCAAGTAGTCAAAACACAAAAAACGATTATCCTATGCTTCTCTTTCATATCTTTTATTTTTTCCATGCTCCCACAATCACATATCCAGGTGTACAGTAAGACCCGACAGATTTAGTATAAGTTTATGATACATGTATAAGGTATACTCAGTGTGAAAGGAACTTTTGTGCAAGTACACATAAAAATAAAATTGAAAGACATTTTAAACCTTGAAAAAAAAAGCGAATATACCCATGCATTATATCCATCAGAATCTGCATCTTTAGTTAAATGTTCCTAAAAGAGAATTTCCAAAAACAATGATAAAGCTCCATATGAAATGAAGAAAAGATGAAGAGGCTCACGTGATTAAGTCCATCTGCCATTATTACTTTTGCTTTCAATGGAGGCGTGTTAGAGATGCCGACGTTCTTTTTCACTGTATTCACCTTCTCAGATGCTTTCCCTTTCATAAACAGTGTTTCTACCTGCCAGCACAGTCACCAGTATACACTTTCACAAGCAGGAAGAAATTATCTACTAGTAGATATGACAACAAACTGGAAGTGAACTGGCCAAGGAAAATGCAGGTTTCAAAACAATGAACAACATGGTTAAGGTGGAATGTATTACCTCCTTTGAGTCTCTGATGCTGTTCTCTTTAGGCGTATATGATCCACTGGGTTGGGTTTTGTTCATTTTCTTACACCGGTGGACATTGTCAACAAAACTTGGTTTTGTAGGTGTCAATACTGCATTAACACCACCAGTTTTTATTTTCCTTTTCTTTTTCTGCTCAGCCTCATCATCTGCAGCACAGCAAGTCACTAAAATAGCTAAATTATAAATAAACAACATGCAATCTATGATCCATCTACCATAAGTGTGCCACCTAAGTTAGTTCCTTAAGTTCAAGGGTTAGGCCACATTAGCAAAAACTAATCAACATTGGGACAGGAAATCACATGTAAACGAAGTAGAAAAGAACCTATCATGAAAGTCAACCAAACTACAAGATTAAAGAAACACAAACATGATGAAAAAAAAAGTGCCATATTACTAATGTTTCAGTATGTTAAGGTAGTAAAAGTGAATTTAATACACCAAGATTTATAAGTGGTTCATGCTCCCCAGTATGTGGCAGCAATTAACTGCCATATTCCAGTAGCAGGAGTTTTTATGCAAAGATTTAAGTTCCACCTATCTAGAAGTCCACGGAAGTGTGCAAGCAATAGTTTATCAGATATGCCCATACGAAGCAAGCAAATAAACCATACCATCCATAAGCAATCTGCATAGTTCAGCAGCCTCAGCAGCTTCATCTTCAAATTCTTCTTCTGCCTGAGCTTTTGATGGGCGTCTTCTCATTTTTATCCCCTTTACACAATCTCCTTTGTCATGCTTAGACTCATAATTACTTTCGTCCCCTTCAAATTCCTCTGCATCAAGCAAGTTTTCTAGGTCTCCGGCAAAGGAATCCAGATCACTATTTGCTTCAGAATCGCTTTCAATTTCATCACCATCCAATGCTGAAAGAGATTGAACTTGGCGATCCCAAATTTCTTGGCACTTTTCTCTTGTCTGTTGTTGTAGCTGAAGAAAGGACATTCGTTGGCCACGTGCATACTTGCTGATAGTTGTTGGATCAACCTTGACCCCACATGAAGCTTGTTCACTTGATAGCTTGCGTATCATGGCAATACGATGCCACCTTGTCTGTTTTGCAATCTGCTCGTCAGGTACATTGAACTTCAGAAGCACCTGGAAACCGGAGAATAACTGAATCAATCATTTATATCTTTCTTGTTCATCACAATCAATTTTACTCTCTAAGGATATGTTAGATTAATTTAAGGTTGTTATTTACCAGTCATGTTGTTTATTGGGAATCAATAAAATGAGAGATGACCCTAGTTAAGACATAAAAAAGAGGACTATCGCTAGATTTTTCAGTGGCACCCATTGAGGCACAGCAATTTTGTGCCTCAGCCCTTGCATTTATTAAAAATGTAACAATCCTTCGTTTTTGTAATGTATTTAGTGTGGTTTTTCTGTTACCATGTGCGAATTCTGTTTAATCTTTGAATTTCAGTAGATAATTCAATATGTAGTATCACCAAATTAAATAAAAGAATGCTTGTGGTATAATATGAAACATGATATCCCAGGTATGGGGTTTCGGTGTAAGGAGGGAAAGAACCATCTTTATTACCCCAATCTCCATGTCATGTTATAATGATTATGTACGCTAGATATCTGATTAAATCTACCCCAATGCTTCCCTTTCTTTCAGTTCAACATGATGTAATAATACATGTTTCAGAAAACCAACAAGTTCTATGCAGTTTCCTAGACAGTAATTTCAAGCTATTTATCTCCAAGATACAATCCAATAACGATTATTGAGTCAATAATAGAAAATTCCTTTGAAGAAAAACACTAACACACCTCTCTTGCAGCCTCCATGCTCAATCTACGTAAGTCTGCATCTGTCCCCGTAACAGTGGAACCTCCTCGACCAGCACCTGCCTTTTTCTTCATCATTGCATTTGACATTGGTGCCTTTGGAGCAGCACGGACATAGCTAAATCCTAAGCCCCGGCCAGAAGGATCACCAACACCAGTAATTTCAAGACGCTCTATGTTTGCCCTATCCTGAATACAAAAAATTAAAATTGAGATTTGACATTTAAAGAGATAAAAAGGGATAATTGTAAAATATTGCATAGCCCTGGAAAATATCAAGAATATGGAATAGAAAATAACCAGCAAAGAGAGGCAAAAGAAACTACTTAAGTACAGCAAGATACAATAACTAGAGCTGTATGGACTAGAGAACCACTAACCATATTACTTCTATATCAATTTAGAAAGTGAGAAAATCAATTACAACATTATCCCAGCAAAAATTGCTAGATTGTCATTATAACACAACACAAAAGGTGAAAATTCAGGAGTGTCTGCCATTCTGTTCGATAGATACATAAGTTAAAGGAGAATAAACACTGGAGTAGATAGGATAAACCACTGATAATGGACAAAGTAAAATAGAAAGCAAAATGACAATCACTCCAAGAAAAAAGAGAAGAAAAAAACAATACAGGGCAGTTGGCAGGCATTTTGCGATGACATATCGGTACCCAACTTTCTTTTTTATTCTTTTATTTATTTGTTTTCTTTTGACAAGGATCGAAAAATATCTTACAAAAATATGTGAACGAGTTGCCAACCTTTTACAGAAAAGACAAATGACACACAAAATGAAGAATCTGCAAAAATTATCCCATCATCTGCATTTCTATGAGATTTTATGTCCAAAAATAACAACAATTCTTTTCCTTCTAACACACTTTTGTTGCATTCATCTCAGCAACCGAGAAGTTGGTACTACTAGATCACAACTTTAGAGCCCTTTTCCTACACAAGTGTCCCACCCTTCAAGCATTCAACTTTGCAATCATACTCCAGGAGTGATAGACAGATCCATACACTAATACAAGTTATATTCAGTTACTGCAGCTGCTGGGAATAGAATGTGGCCAGGATTCTAGTTCCAATTCCGATTGGGATTCACATTCAATTTATATGAAATTAAATGTACTTGTAGTAGGGTCCTAATTCTACTAGATACTATTTCACTTAAAATACAACCCAGTTCTTGCAGTATTGCAGTCCTTGTTACTAGCAAACCAAACAAAATTAAGCAAGGAACAGAATGAGATTCCCAATCTCTGACTGAACCAAACATGATCATATAAAATTTTATTTAGGAAACAATGAAGCCAATTTCTCAATGAATGTTCAGGTCAATCCCTGAGAACTGAGAATCTAAATCCAAAAGAATCAATTTCTTGAGAACAGTGAAGGAAACAAAAAGAATAACACTCTCACAATGGAAATGCTATTTCATTATATAAGCTCTTACAGAGGGCAGATATTCACACAGTAAATGGTAGCTGCATCCACAACACTTTCAAAGGCAATGCTGACTTGAAGTTCATTAGAATCAGAGATAGCTAGAAAGTCTCATAAATCAGAAAAAGAATATCTTACCTGGTTTGTACAAGCAACAAAATTACTGCTCAGGCTCCATGGAGTTATCTGCAGTTCCCTCTCAATATGTGACGCAGCAGCCAGAGCTATCGCTTCGTCAGGGAGCTGACTCATTGCAGTCGAAACACTAGCAGGAAGCGTTAGCCTCGTAATCCCCAAATGTTTAAGACGATACAGACCAGCTTGCATGCTTTCATAAGCACAGACCTAACACCCAAAATAAGGGGATAACTCCTAAATTTATTTAAAAGAACAGGGAGAAGTGCATGGAGCAACTAATTACAAGAATTTTCAGCGTACTAAGGAACCACTGCAGCACCAGATTCAAGAAAATCTATATGATCATTATTATTTCCACAGCAAACTCTATTAAACCACCAAATTCATTTGGTTCACCTTTAGCTGAAGCTGAGAGTTTATGGATCCACAAGGTAGCAGATACCAATCATTTTAGATTAACAATGTATTCTCAAGTGATATTATGAACTAATTTTTCAATACAAAGTGTATCATTACCTTGTGCTAATTATAAACCTGACAGTTCCTTAACTCTAACAATGCAAGTTAAATGTACTCATGTTATCTCATTCGCATTTAGAATGCATGAATTTTCATCCAATAACATTTGCTAGTCAGACAATCAAATTGCAAATAAAATGACTAGCAATTTCCAAAAAAGAGCTTACAGCATCTTTGCAATTTTACAAGCTTACAGAATTGCAAAAATGCAATCAACAATGACCTCAAATCAAACTAAAATCATGGCTATCCAAATTTATTGTCATAGTAGAATCATAGAAGATGAAAAAAATAGTACTTAGAAAGAGAATTGAGATATGAAATCTGAAACTCACATTCTCTGGTAAGACCATCTTTTTCAATTCCTCTTCAGATGGAATGATGAAATCACGCTTCTTGGCCCAAAACAAGTGTCCATTTGCTTCCTTCTGCATGTTGAACATTCCATGTAAAGCAATACATTGGGCAAACTGAAAGATTCATTGATCAAAGTGCAAAACCAACAATCATCCGAACAATTATTATTTATCAGTAACTCCAAATCTAAAGTAAATTATAAAGCAAGAATTATACCCGTAAAACAGCACACTCCTTGAGCTTCTTTCGTAAGATGGTCTCTGGAATGCTTGGAAAGAGAGCAGATAGCTCATCTGCACGTATCCAAGGAAGTGTGCCACGCTTTTCAGCAGCTCGGAACTCACGATAAAGATACAGCAATAGCCTATTTATGATATATGCCTGAAGATTCTTAGAAGCAGGAGCTAAAACCTCCATCAGGGGCTCCTGCAAAGACAGATCAAATAATCCAAATTTATTTGTACACCCTTGAACCAAATAATAATTAATTCTTGCATTTCTATCTTAAAACACCACAGCCTTTAAATTTCCAATGGTGGGATGGGAAAAAAGGCACCCAGGAGGCGGGGAGGAGAATTGTAGAACTTCCAGTCTAAGCCTGAACATCACATTGTGTAATATGAATAAAAGCACTATCAGTTAAATGTCCCAACTCCTATCCTTCCCTCTCCCAACTTCAAACAACTTTCCCTATAATGGCTGTCACTTTGGAGCAAGCACTATAGGAAAAAAAAAAAAAAAATCACATCCTGATCTAGTGATAAGAGCCTAGGGTGTGGAGCAATATTAGGTAGGTCATTACATGAAGGAAGATAGAAATAACTCTTAGGTGTTCCAAAAATGCAGCATGAATTGCCAATCACAATAAAACTACAAGAAGAAAATAAAACTAGAGATTCCAAACAGAGTCTAATTCAAGGCAACCTCGAATAGCATAAAAGAAAGCTGAATCAAACCTGTTGTCCAATGACAGCAACCCTGTCAATGCGTCTTAAACAAAGCTTTCCTTTTGCAGAACGAACCAACAAATAGTCAGTAGGTGGCACCTTGTGGGGAAATATGGGTGCTTTATACATGTTTGTTTCAAGAGATGACTGACTGCAGCCACCTTTTATGTCTCCAAGGAAAGGGGATTTATCAGTCTGCTCCAGTATCACAACATTACCCAAGCTTCTTTTTTCATTGCGCAATGAGATGCCAGTTTGATCACCTGGGCTTGACTTCTGATAGTAAGTACGGAGATTAGCACCCATACCAACATTGCTTAACAACAAAGGTCTTTCCTCACAATACCTGCAGTGAGAAAGCAGATGTACCCCTGTCAAAATACCATCTTCATATGCATGAGGGCAAGAGGAAATTCAAAAATTAAGAGAAAAAAAGTGTGTAGGATGCACCTTTTTTTCAAAAAACTTCGGATGTTTAAATGAATTATTTGATGCTTCAGCAATTACATTTTGGAAATTAAGATTTTAATAAGGTACAAATGAAGTATTTCTACATGCTCAAAAACTAAGTATGTGAAAGCTCAGCTAAAAATGGTTAGATAGGTACAGTAGAACTGGTTTTTTAAATGAACAAAATATATATATAAAAAAAAAGTATGCTGGAGGATTCCTTTCGCACAAAAGGTAGAATTACCAAAAGCATGATTAAAAAAATTTAAATGGAACACATTGAAACAACTATCCAGGTTTCTTTTTTAAGATTGACTACCATGTTGATAGAAAACCACAATCAGCCCCAGGAAAAAACAACTGGGATATAGATTTCAACAAAAAAAGATAAAAAATTGATGAAGTCTGTATTGATAATAAGATTAGAACTTTGCAATTATATATTAATTTGATACCATAGGAGGTTTGTCAAAGAATTGCAGGACACATTATGATGAACAAGCATACAACATAGAGAGAATCACAACTACTACCTAAATTCTTGAGGCCCATAAATTTCATCAACTAAAATGGAGGTTTTATAAATAAAGGTCAATTATACCAGAAATTAGTGATGTGTTTAATCAATATCCAGTCTAATGGCTAAAATTCAAAGGAAATGAATAAATAGTTAGATCATCCCTCCCTACTATGTGCTGCCCACAACATGTTATCAGAGAAAGGATGAGCAGAGGATGTTTTAGAACTCATTTACTTGAGGCAGTAGTGGAAAATTTTGTTTTGGAAGAAGGATTTAAAAATGTCTTGTATACAGATTTTGCAAGAATGATGATCGTTTTTAAATAAGATATGAACATGAGAAAAAGGAACAAAGAAAACTACAGAATTTAGAAATACAAAATATATATATATAAAAAAAACGGTGAAGATAAATAAAGGACATGCAATAGCAAGAGGGAGGAAACAAAGGAGAAAGTAGAGCAAAACAGAGAGCATGTAACACAGCAACACATGAATATGACCAGTGGTAGCAAATCAATGATCAAATTACGAAACTCCTCAGTTTCACTAGGACAATGATGCACTGATGGTTTGATGCACATAAGAAGCTATCTATTTTATATCACATTTTCAAATGAAATTAATGAAAACAAACTAGCTACTTCAGATAAGCATCTCAGGAATATCTATGAGTTAATAATAAAAACCTTCGATCTAAAATTGCTTCTGTTGATTCCAAAATTATGTATAACAACAAGGCTACCAAAAGAAAATGAAGGGAAGAATATCAAAAGGAATAAAACTGGATTAACTGGAGCGTGCAAGTCTCTGCTTACCAATTTGAGCATGTATCATGCATGTAAAAAAGCAAATTGTCTACGAGCATGAAAACAACTTTTTAAATGCCTTCAAGGGAGATTAGACAAATCTTGTAAAGAAGTAAACAGGTAAAGAAGAAAGATTTTTCTGTCACTTACTCCATTAGGAAAATGTGACCATCTTTTACAGAAAGGTCAGATTTCTTCTTAAATGCCCCTGGAGGGCGCAGAGACTTGTTTTCACCTGGAATCTTTTGTGCCCTTGGCCACAAATGAATTTTTGTACGAACTAGATGAAGCAAGGAGTTTGGCTGAACATTTTGAGCAGCAAGAGACATGTGGTCTTCAAGCTCCTTCCCCAAATAAAATATCTTCACAGTTTCTGATGGCTTGAAATCTATAAAAAGAATATTTCAAGTAAGTTCTTAGTCTTCTTAAATAATTTAGAAATAACACATTGTAAAAGTGGATTCACATTACAAGAAATTAAAACATAAATTGGGCATATCACAACCAGAAAAGTGATTACAACCTAGCTTTTTTGAAGCTTTTGCTTTGACAGAAGAGACAGTTTCCTCAGCATCCACATGTACCTTACTTCCTTTGCCCCCTAAGCTCTTTAATATAATTTTCATTGGTCCTACTGTAGGTAGCTTCCCTCGTTCTTTGACAGCCACCTCATGGTCATGGGGATACCATAAAGCTTTTGGTCGATGAAAATTAGCTAAATCTTTACTGCAAAACAGTGGATTATATTCAAAAGGAATTTATAGAAAATGCAGGACATAGAATTGATAGGTAAAATATATATCATGAACCCAGACTTGAATTACATTCAAGTCAAGAAAACACGACATATATTAGAAGAAATACAGCTTGCTGAAAAGAAAACAAGAAAAACACCAGAATCAATTATACTAAAGAGCATGGAGCCTTAAGGTGATTAGGCTTCCTCTTGCCTGAGGTGCCTAGCACTGCTATAGGTGCTTGCTCCAGTAACATAAGATGCAAACTTAAGAAGAATAAATATTTCAAATAAAAGAAAACAAACAGGCAAAGAATCACCAAACAAATGGCTTCTAATCAAAATATCAATATCAAATTCATATATGTATATGATCAATAAGAAAATCCAAGTCAATATCACAAATGCCGAGCTATCACAACACCCTTTTCCTTTTTTGGTAAGTAACAAGGCACTCATATCGAGTAACTCAAATAAAAAATTCATGATTGATTTCTTGCCTTCATAAAAAATCACTACATTATCATCCATGGTCATCCATTAGTATTATTCTGGCCCCTTTTCCTTTTACCTTGCAAAAAATAATACCTTTAACTCACAGAAGTACATCACTTCTACTCATAAGATGTTTTCCCTCTTAAGCGATTCTATCCCTCACTGTGAGTTTGGATATGCTATCTTATATTAAAATATTGAAAATTATGAATTGAAAAAAAGCTTCAAATATGCTAAATTCATCAAACATAGCTTTTCAAAGGAGAAACCCAGCACCATCTAATCTTCTCAATAAATGAAGAATAAATGTCAATAAAACCACAGAAATGAGATAGCTTAAAAAAAAACCTACTACATGGTAGGCCACCAAAACTTACTTGCTCAACTTCAATTTCATTGTCTGAAGCTTTATAGCAGGCGCAGAGTGATGTATTTTAATGCCATATGCAGTTCGTTTATTAGAATTTGATTGCAATTGCTGAGAAATTTTCCTGTTCATGTAGAACTTGTCATTAGCAATGTTGAATTGCCAACCAGATCGATTTCCATGGCCTAGTAGCTCATGAGAAACCCTTTGCTTTAGGGTTCGAGTTATGATCATTGCCCCTGCGTGAAGTTGAAGATGCTTACTATCCCTGTGATCCAAAATTTCAAAGAGCATCTGCTTATCTTGAAGATCAAGAATCAGCTTAGGCTTCATGTTAGTTTCATTTGGTTCCCATATTATATTATCTAACCAAGATCCTTCCATCAAATCTCTGTTTTGCAATGTGAGCTTGCTGAAACGCCTTACAGCATCACTTTCATGAAACTCCGCACTATTATTCTCTCTTCTATCATCAACATGACTAGAGCTATCTACTTCCATCTGAGATTCCAATCTCAGAAGTTGTGGATGGCATCTGCTTTCTGAGAATGGAAGATTTCCGGGTTCTGAAGAGTCTTCTGAGCCAAAGGACTCCAAGAGAACAGAAGACCTGTTCCGAAGAAAGTTACTGGTGTTCTCATTTAACTCCAATGGGAGCTCCGAACAAAGATTTTGTGGACTAGTCACTTGTTCACTTTCCCTAATAAATGAAGATCCAGTGTCAGATCCCGAGAGATCAAAACTCTCTGCAGAGTTGTCACTGATAGCTGGGGAATTGTCCCAAAGAATTCTCTCTTCCCAGTCTTGCTGATCAAGGGAGTAGAATTTTGAATGCACTGGAGACTTCCATTCCACTTCCTCGTTCATTGGTTCAGCACTAAGATAAGAGTTCTTTCTTTGTTCCTCAATTTGAACAGATGTTTTAATAGCTCCATGAACAGTTCCAAATCTTGCTAATTCTGCAGCATCTTCGCTCAAGATTGAGATGTCATGTTGATTTACAAGCAAATGTGATGGAAACAGTTGGCCAGAGTCCTTTAAAAACACCTCTTCATCCTCTTCAACGATATCAGAAGCATCCATAGATGTATACTTCTCTGAAAATGAGTTAAACAAGAAAGTTAAAACAGAAATCAAGAAAAAAGCAAACCATAAGATGACGGGCTCCGAATTAATAGACAATGCTTCCTCATTATTGAAGAGCAAAACCAAGAAACTAGAAACTAAAAAGAAATGAAAAGAAGAGTGTACAATGCAAATTGCACAGGTGGTGCACAAGTTATATTCACTGTGACATTGCCAGAACAAGTTAAATGATTATGAGTTGAAAACATCACGCCTGAAAGAAAATACCAAAAGCAAGAGAGCATACCTTTGAAAATGGAATATCTGTGATCTCTTTTTTGTCCTTTCTTCAAAGGTTCATGGATCGAAAATATTTCAGAAAACTTTAAGATCTCCATCCCGTCTTCTATAAACAAAATAGGAAGTGGACTGGGACCTTTACCATCTAGAGGCTCCTTGACATGATCAGCTTCCTCCTGCTTCAGCATAAAGACCTCAATAAGACACAGAGCAACAAGATAACTATTGCAAAAAGATGCAATAGAATTATTCAGAATCTTGGGTCAAAGATGTCGCACACTTACACCTTGCCATATTTTATTGACCATGTCACACAGAAAACATTGTATGTCTTTGATTAACAGACAATCAAGATTTATCAGGTTAACATTTCAGAAGTGCAAGCAGCAAATTAACTCCCAGGTTTTAAGGATAAACATGTTTTCCCTCTCTGTACCATCTTCTTTCCTCCATTCCTCAAAAAGTGTGGGATGTGATTATTTGCTATTAGAGTTGTGCCATGGGTGATGTTGAGTTCTTTGACGAGGATGGCAGAATTCTTGACAGCTGCCTTCCTGGGTTTAGGAAAGAGGAAATGTTCCAATACTTCAACAAAACGTGTCTTTTGCTGGCAACTATCTGGTTTTTCTGGATGGAAAGAACCAATAAAACTTTTCAAGGATCACTTCCCATCGAGAAGATAGTTGTGGAACAACAGTCTCCCAAGGTATATTCTAATAACACCAGAATATATGGGATAGTGCAAACAAGGGGTAAGCAAACTAAGAGGTTGTCCGGATCTAAACAAACCACGGGATCTGTTTTAATCAAGATTTTGCATCCTTGTGATGCAATGCTTTGGGGGCTTTTAGAATGTTTCCCTAGCTGACACTCAACAGAATTGGAGCATTTTTTATTTTTTATTTTGAGCTTTGTTCCTTTCCACAGAATTGGCACACAGTGAATACCAGAGAGAAGTTTTAGTAACTTGCTAGCATTCATCTATATTGACATCATAATCAAACATGCACAAATGTTTTTACAATCCAAAGGCTTGCACTCATCTTTTAAACATGTCCATAGAGTGGTTTCTTAAATGAGACTAAAAATTTGCTGATGAGAACATCATGCAACAGCATTTAGAATGCAAATGCAATAATATGTAACACCTGCAGAAAATTGAAGAATATGGTAAAATGACCTCATGAATATCTTCCGATTTAGCATCAGAACTTTCAGAATCCATGGAACCAAGTTCTACATCATCCTGAGAAGACTTCTCTACTCCTACTCCTGAAACTACTCCAACATCTTGCTGACCTGAAAAGGAGATTCTAAACTAAATAATCTTGCTGGCACAATTTAGAAAATTGAAAAGCTTGTGTGTGTGCGAGTGGGGATATTCATGGTAAAAAACAAATGACTATTCCATAGCCAAGGATAATAACCTCAAATTGAAATAAAATATTTGTGACAATTTTATTAAGAGAAAAAAAAATAAGGATATATGTGAGGTCGCTTAGTCAGATGAGTTATCACTTATCTCCAAGAAATTCCTTGATTCTATAGTCTTTTTCTTGTGTCAGTTAAGCAAAATCTCAGAGACGATAGAGCTACTCAGAAAGTTCAAATTTGGAGAAAAGCTTGGTAGAAATCATCAGGTTCAATTGTACTGCAAAAACTCCTAGGTGGATGCTATTTGAATTACTTCCGTGCACACACACATTCAGCTGTCTGAGAGCACAAAACTGAATGTAGGGCAAAATGAATCCAGACATTGCTGAAATCTCACACAGAAAATCCACCCAAAAAGCTGATACTAAATTTGTACGTCGTACCAAAAACTCTTCCAGGTTCCAACAAAATGGGTGTGATCCACCAAGAAACATTTGCGGGCTATAGAACGAATAAAGACAAAAAGGAAAGTGGGATAAAAAAATATATGTTTAATGAATTAGAGCTGCTGAATCTGAGCACTTGAAATGAGGATTTGCTAGGTTGAGGCAAAAATGCACTACCGAAAGTTCTGATCCAAGGCAGCTAGTATGGCAAATTAATGCCCAGAGATGGAGTTGACTGAACCAGACCAGCAAGCCCAGCATGTCTGAGTTAATGCACATCATATACCCAAAGATTTGCTCCGGAAACATATTTCGGTTTATCTGACAGTCACACATTGGTGACTTGGTGTCTTAGATAATCCAAGCTGTATTTGACATAAACAAATTCCATTCCTCACAATTGATATTATCCAAAAGGTGGGTCCGGTCAGGTAAAAGTCAATTCTAATGCCAAGAAATTGCCATAACAGAACTGACGGCATCCTATGTTTTTGCAAACCCCAAACATAGAGCAAAAAATATAAGATTTTTGGATGTCATATGGATATAAATGCATGTACAACATGAGAAAAAGACAGCTACTGAAACAGAGATATAATCATATAAAACAGGAAAAAAATAAGAAAAAAGAAAAATAAAGGCCAAGAAGTGGCATCACCAGCAAACCTCTTAAACCAAGTGTTGACAGAGGAAGCATAATGTGCATGCTACAAAAATACAGCACACTCTCCTAAAATCCCAGATAGAACCGGATCAATCAGAATAATATCCCTTGGCTACAATTATTGATGAGAAAAATGCAAAAAGATATCCAACATTTATTTAACACTAGAACAAGCCCCGCAAACTTTAGAGAATCACCATAACCTAAAAATATTGTAACCGAAGGAAAAATGGATCAAATGAATGAAAACAAACACAAATGAGAATATAAATGCCAGCATTTTTCAGAGAAACCAAGTTCTGATCTGACCAGCAGCGAAAATGAGAAACACCAAAAAGTCAAAATTCAGAATTCCAATCTTTTAAAATTAAAGAGAATAGTACCAGATTTCAATATAAAAGCTTGAGAGGGGTTAAGGAAAGAATGTATCTGAACCACTAAAACCACAGAATAGGCTATGAGTAATAAAACCTTAAAAGATGAGAGCAACGGCATTCAATATCTTACATGGAAAATGATTACATATATTCCAGATCAAACGTTTATATATATATATATATATATATATTATATTAAAATGAACCAATGTGAATCACCCAAAAGCAAACCTGTTAGAGAGGCAGTTTGAAATTCAAGAATTTTATCCGAAACCACAGGTTCCTTTTCAAGTTCCTCTTCCACATCCTCATCATAATCTTCATTGTCGGATGTAGGAGGCTGCAATGTGGATTCAGACAAAATATAATTCTTTTTTGACAACAAGTAGTCCTCCTCACTAACACCTTGAATCTCAGGCCCCTCGTATTGTTCATCAAAGTCTTCGTAATCAACTGCATCTTCAGCCTTTGCATCATAATCTAGCAGCATAAATACAAAGTAAACTTATAATCAGAAGGTTGAATGGGGTAAGCCACAAGAGAAACGACAAGTTACCTAAACACAAACAGCATTATGCATGAGATGATGGTGTGGAATCTACATATTTTGACACACACATAAATGCACAAGATTTTATGGATGCATGTGTATGTACATATGCAAGAAAGAATACCATTGGACACCATCAAAATATGCATCAACGCATAAATCTCAAATCCAAGAAGTATTCATAAGAAGAGTCCCAATAGCAAGAAAAGGAGTCAAATTAACCCCAACTAGACAAACACAATATCAAAGAACCAATTTAATCCAAAAGCTTAACAACTTCAGTTGTTAAGTGAAGTTCCAAGAATGGTTTTATATTACTCTTTAATACACCTCCTCAATTGAAAGCCTTTTGAGTATGAAACTTGCATAGATCCATCATTACCTCATGCTTAATGTTGTTAATTTAATTAGTCAGAATGAGAGTGGTGAAATTCAAATTCATAACCGTTTAGTCATCAAGGTTCTGATACCATATCAAAAGAACTAATTCAACTCAAAAGTTTAAGTTGTTAGGTGAAGCTCCAAGTATGGTTTTATATTAATCTCTAATACATAGAAGTATTTGAAGTCAAATTCTAGTAAGAGGACAAGAAATGAAGCAGCTTATCTAACAAGTCCAATGCTTGCAAACATTAGGTTGAACAAGTCAGACTTCAGTAGCTTACAACCTAAGGTGTCTTCAAACAGTGGGCAGCAAAATCATTAAAACAAACTTTTGACTGTTTGTTTGAGCTCTTAATCACAAGTCCATTCCAAAAGGTGTATAATTTGTTCTTGCAGCATAGAACATGCTGCCAGAGGAATGGTTGGAAATTTCTGATATGGCTTGAACTTGACAAAAAACAATACTCTGAGACACCCAAAAAGACAACCTATCCAACCCTGAAAATGAAAACATGACCATTTTCAGAAATAAATTCATTAGTGAGTATTTTTAGTAAAACCAAGCATATTTAACTAGAACCTTTCATTTGGCTAGGCCAGACCAAATATTAACATAACATGACTTACAAACCTGGTTAGCTTCACACTGACTTCTACTAGATGTACAGAAAAAACCAAACTGTTAGATTCTCCTAATCACAAACTAATGATACTCCCAATTTTTTATCAATTATCACTGAGAATAAGAGCAGAGATCTGAGTTACTTGAAAAATTCTTCCCATTCTGGAAATTTAGTCTCAACTCCAACCACTGATAATTTCCAGTGTTTGAAACAACATCAAGCATAGTCTTAGATTCAGTTAATGCTCCTTTTCTTCTTTCATTTAAATGTTGGTTCAAGAAATTCTATTTAACTTATTTAAAGAGCTGGACATGCATTAGTTTCCGCAATAGCATGTGACTATTATCATTCTGAATGTATTTGGAAATTAGGATAACATTATTTATGAAGAACTATGTTTCCCAAATTCCCCAATACATTCATACTGATAATAGTTACATACAACAGAAAAAGATGTATTTTCCACACCTCCCACAAAAAAAAAATCAACATAAAAGGAAAAAAGAAATAACATTATGGGCTTTACCACCAAGGACAAATGTTGTCAGATCAGATAGTTTCTTTGCAATCCTATGGTATCATGCTTTGGGTGGTTTTAAGGTGTTTCCTGAGAGTTCTACAGGATTAAGGGTCTTCATTATTCAGATCCTTGATGTCTTTCCCGGGAGGTTGCATGTGCATTCCGACATACTTTCATCCACTTAACAAATATCTTTCAGCATATTCATGACAACCTAATCTTTCATTATTTTCTAAGTCTCATTATTATTATTCAAAAAGCTAAAGATACCCTAAAAAATTATTTCTCAAGAATCAAAGTCGATTTACTTCTATGAAATGGTTTCATGGGGTTCGACCAATTGTTTCTTCACGTTAATCCAGGTATTGCTCTGGTGACTATGCATGCCTCAAAACTTTAGATTACTGATGATGTTCCTTAAACGTAAGTTTTATCTTTTAAACAGAAGTGTCATCGTAAGAGAGAGCCATATGATCAAATTGGAAAGCTTCCCAGCATACTTGACATACAATAATAGAAATAAAACAAGAGTTCATAACTTGCAAAGCATCTTAGGCAGGACAATTTATGTTTCATTAACCAGGATGCCAGATCAGTAGAGGAATCCATACAGAGCTTCTTAAAGTGTTACCAGTTAAATGTAAGTCAAGACAAATAAAAAAACAACAGAGAGAGAGAGAGAGAGATTGTTTAGTTAAAGAACCAAAGATACTAACACAACATCAAAAACTGCATGACATAGTTTTTCCTGGCAGACAACATCACCTTGTTCTGCAGCGTCAGTGGATGTTTGGTGTGACTTCACTGACAACTGAAAATAGAATAGCATGAGATTATAGTGTCAAGCCAAAAGAAAAAAAAGGGAAGAAATCAGCCCAAGCATAATTGAGAACAGAAAGCTAAAACACATAACACATGATACAAATTTTCCATACATCAATTTCTGTTAGCGATGAACCCAACTTGTCAGCTAATGCGGCAAGATGCTCCTTTGCATCCTGAAATTATATAGTTTAGCACCACAAGTGAGATTATCGAACTGAAAAACTACCATAATAACAAACAAGGATGTTCCTTGTTAAAAGCAAAAGAAGAATGTATGTTAAACGCAGCAAGCCCACAACTCAGTTGCATTATGGGATGAGAACATAAAAGTTGCAGCAAAACAAAGCTACTGCATGCCTGAACATGACTTGAAATTTCTAAGATGTCATAAACTGACTTCGTCTATACTGCTCACGGCTGAACAACACACATTTACCAGATTAAAAAAAAAGGGGAAAAAAAAGTTAGGAAAAGATCAAATTTCATCCACTTAACAATCTGGGGCTATCAGAGGTTTTCATATTGAGATTTGAAAACTTTTTCACTCAATCTCACCTCCCAAGTACCAAGCCACAACAAATGACCATTGCCAATGAAGTTTAGTTTATTTTACATCTTTGAATTCTTAAGACACTGTTATTTCTTCATTTCACCACCCTAAGCCTCTTATGGTTTTTGTTTTTTTTTCCTGTCTCAAATAAATAGTACTGCTTTCACTCAATCTCAGTTTTAAAGGGATGCCAACTGTCACTTGCAATACATGTGCACGTTTATGAAACCTTTTACGGCAAGTAATACAAGAAATAAAAGATCAAATATAAAAGAGACATAAGCTCACCTCATCAAGGTAATCAGCATCAAGATCACCAGAATTATCAACATTCCCAAACATAAAACCCAAAAATCGGTTACCACCAACTTCCTCATATTCCTCATCATCATCTGTCCAACGGTCATCCAAGCATTAGGATAGGATGACCACATGGGAGTTATAAAAAAAACATACGAAAGAAAAAGAAAAGCAACTAATTTTGAATACATATAAGAAACACATCCCAATTCTTTCTTTTCTTTCTTCTTCTTTTTTTACCAATTTGATTTTCACAGTTTTGTGTTTCATAAGGTTGTCTAACTAGGGGAACAAAATCAACTTAAACTACAGCCATTAAAACCAAAGACTACAGACTTTAATTACACAAGCAGTCAATACACCAGGGCCATCATAATTCTACCTATATCTATTACAACACCATGTCCGAGTACAAAATAACAATGCACTTCACCGTCCATGACAAAGAAGACACACAACTCCAGAAAGCCTTCAAAAGCAGCATTTATATACAGAATTCAACCAATGATTATTATAACAATGAGCATAAAACAATCAAATCTCGTCATACTATTGCGTCAAATAACCAACTTACCATCGTCAGAAGCACTTCCGGAGTCATAGCCACCTCCACCCATGATTTAAAGATAGTTTTGCCTATAATCATCAAAATGGAAAAACTCCAGCTTTCAGCTATTAAACTAAGGAAAAAATAAAACTGAATAACTATTTAAAATTCCGTTTTTTATTTACTTCATTTCATAAAAATCCACGTGGAAAACAGAAAACAAATGAGAAGAAGTTTTAAAAAGGGAGCTAGAAAAAAACTACAACATCGAAATTCGAAAATGGAAACCACAGATTAACTTATGAAAAAAAAAAACACAAAAAAGAAGAGAAAATAAGAAATTTAATCCAAAAATACTACAAATTTAGAAATTTAAGTTCGTTGAAACAGTGAGCAGTAAACCGCACTCGAACTCTCCATGAAATAAATTAAAAAAAATATAAAAATTCTCCTAAATTTTCAATTTCCAATTGAAAAGGAAGCTTGTGTAAGTAACCAAAAATCAAACCCTAGCAGAGACCTATAAAATACTGAATAAATCAAAAATAAAAAAAATCGAAGAGAAAAACCACAAATCGAAGAGAAAAGAAATTAAAAAAATAAAGCCAAAAATACTAAAAAGGAAACATAAATTCATTGAAATAATAAGCACTAAACAAACCGTACTTTAATTCTTGCTTGGAAAATAAATAAACGAAGAAAACATAAATTTCAAAGAGGAAAGAAAGAAAAGTTTGAATTTGGAAGGAACGGTGATGTAAAAAAAGAAAAGAAATAGGAGTGAATGGATTGAGATGTTACCTAGTAATTTAAAAGGATTGACTCATATCCTAAAGGTGATAACAATAATCTCCGACCGGTATAGCTAGCTTTCCTCGTGCCTTAGCGCTTGAGAGAAAGCAGAGAACGAATGACCAATGTAGTGTTGGGCAGGAGTCGGGTCGGGTCGGGTTTTGAGATTGGATATGGGCCTGGACTTTGCATTCGTGGAGTTGAATCTAAGCCCATATAAAAGTAAGTGTTTAATCTTTAGCTTTTAGATTGGAATTTCTTTAAACTCCCTCGCTCGTTATTATTTGTTTGATTTATTTAAGGGGTTTTTTACTTGTTGGGCCTTCATCTGTGTTTTGTTTTATATTTACAGTGTGTTTGGGAGTTTAATTATAGTTTTTTTAAAGTATTTTTTATTTAAAAATATATTAAAATAGTATTATTTTATTTTTAAAAAATTATGTGTAAAATCAGCACATTAAAATAATCTGAAAATACTAAAAAAATATTAATTAAAATAAAAAAATAAAAAAAATTTTAATTTCTTTTAAAACGTTTTTGAAACGTAAAAATAAACAGGACTTTACTAGTGGTTTATATTATTTAAAAAATTAATTGGATTTTTTATTTAATAATTATGAGTATTTTTTGGACTACTATGCGTATTAATTGAAACTAAATTTTATCTCAGATGATTTTAAGATAATGCTTTTAAGATTTAAACCTCAAAAGCAAGGA
>Ga0325405_1001326_pt1 | contig 25032 bp, 19 predicted proteins | sample PopdelMetagenome_21_FD_205663 | JGI IMG/M metagenome (GOLD analysis project Ga0325405, IMG submission 205663) | Populus deltoides microbial communities from Bellville, Georgia, United States - Xylem-Control-R2 | ecosystem: Host-associated > Plants > Phyllosphere > Stem > Wood/Secondary xylem...
AGTGGAAGCATGAATTACGGCATAATTCATGCCATGTATTATGGCTTGATTGTTCCCTCCATGTGCTGGAGATGCTTAGCACTTGATGCCTATAAAGGAGGCATATTATGTGAGAGTGTTTTGAGAGAAGTGAGATGTAGAGAGAACGTGAGTGTGTGAAGAGAAGAAGAGAAAGAGGAGCTGCTGCCATTGCAGCAGCTTCAACAGCTGTGTGTGAGAGCTGGGAGTAGAGTAGAGTGGATGTAATCCTCCTCCTCCATGTATTTATTGTATCCTTTCTCTATCTCTAATAAAATGAACCTCTCCCGTGGATGTAGGCAATTTGCCGAACCACGTAAAATATTGTGTCAGTGTGCTTTACCCTTCTCTGAGCAACTATCAGTACACCCCCGTCCGCGCATGGGGTGCCGGAATTCCCCAACATTTTGTGGAACCTAAAACAAAGAGAGAGCTAGCTTGGGATTTTGTCCTTGTATTAATTTGCGAAATAGGCACGTTTTAGTTTTCTGAATGCTGAAGAAAGCACTGGAGTTAAGAATTAAGAAATGAATAGGGAAGATGGTGAAGTTACTTGGGCAATTGATGATCTATTACGATAATTAACGATTCGAGGAAAAGAGAAGGATTAGTGCATGTATTCTATACAAGAATTTCGGTTCATGCATGGTTTTCAATGGTTTATAGTTTTTTGAATAGGTCTTTGGAGTTTTTCAATCGAGACCATATAACCATTATTTTTTTAGGGATTTTGTTTTTGAAAATTACAGCAAAATTGTTTTGAGAAAATCAAGCCAGATTGATCATCTTTTGAGATTGGAGAGCTAATCTCTAACTTTGAAGGGTTAAACTTGTCAAGAAAATAATTCTTTCAAGCTAAAAATGATTAATGTTTACATTTTTAGTGTTAAATTGAGAGATTTGAATAAAAAAGGATCAAAAGGGTTATATTGACAAGGAGGAGGGGGCAAAAGTTTTTAGCCTTGAGGGCCAGGGCCGCCCCTTCGCATCGTCCCTGATTGTGAGCATACCTCAAGTAAAGGGATTTGACTAAAACTTTTTTTTTTCTTTCATGCAAGAGACCATTTCCGAGTAACGGATGGACAGGATCTCAAAATAACATGGTGCTTCAGTAGATGATTATAAACTATGCATACATCCTTTTTTTTTTCCTTTTCAATCTCCTGCAATTGGATCTTGTCTTGCAGTTAGGAGTTCTTAATTCGGGATATATGCATACCCTCAGTGTTTTACGTTTTCTCAATCCAATCACGAATCTTGATCGATCTACACACGCATGCGAGGAAAGAGCAGTAAATAAGAGGAGGGGAGAAGGCAATTGCAGGCTTATTGTAAGATATAATATAAAACTTGGTAGATTTATAGATTTATTGCAAATGAGAGTAACCAAATCGTTACTGAATTCCTCCATCATTTGATACAATCCTGTCTTTTACAGGGAGAAAGGGTGCTTCCATTGATTCACCAAGTTTACACATTGGTGCTGCTCAAGGAGCCGTGAAATGCAGTTTGGCTGCACAAACACGTACAAGAACAGTTAAAAAGATGTTAAATCAACGAGACATATCACATTCTATGAGGACAGAAAAAAAAAAAGAAAACGTGATGGCCTCAATTTTGTTACAAGGGCGTGTTCATCTTACCTCCGACGTCCTTGTTGAAGCAGTCAGTGTCGCACTTCATTTCACAGAAGGTTTGGCCTTGGCCACCAATTCGGCATTCCTGCTCGCAGGTGTTGAAGCAGGAGCCGTACGCATCAGCCGCAGCTTTAGGAAGCTCAACTGCAGCAACAAGAACAAGGCACAAGACCAACAGTGCAGCAACTTTGTTTGTCATTTTCCAAGATCTTCTTAATTTGCACTGCTGATGTTTTTTAATTTACTCCCTTGATTGACATAAGGGAAGAGAATCAGTTTTTATAGAGGCTTCAAGGGAATCCAGCCAGTGGTGAGCCTCAAAAGACGGAGACATACATGAACTTTTTGCATCCCGTTTTGTCGACATCTCTATTTTTGGAGGTGGGTTTGTGGATCTTGATGAGAATATGGCAAATACAGGCTTACGTAAAAAAAAAAAAAAAATGGTTTGACGAAACTAGCTCCTCTTCTCAAGGACGGAATTAGTGACCCTTGTTAAAATTTACTTCTAAAAATAGTGGATTTTTATATTCTACTCCCCGGTCTCATAAATAATTATTGTCCTAAAAGTTTTTGAACAAACTTTTAGAAATATAAAAAATTAATTAAGAGTTTGTTTTTTAAAATGTTATTTCACTTTTACTACTAACTATATTTATATGATTTTAAAGTTTGTTTTGAGTAAATTTAAAAAATAGTAAATGGAAATAAAGAAAGTGAATGAAAATGTGTATTCATTATATTTTGACTTTTAGAACGAACATTTAAATTGAGATTCTAAAAAATTGAAAATAGGAAGTAATGAGTACATTAAGCTATGTGAATGTTTTATACATTTTACTACACCATTGGCGCAAGCTATGCCATGAATCAAAGTAGAATTTTTTTTTAAAATATAAAAATATTTAGATATTACTAACATGTTTTATAAAAATAAATTTTAATCATGAATTTAAAATTAGTGGTATATTGAACAATATTTTTATCTAATATTAAGATAAAAACATATTAAATCTATTTGGGTCAATTCGGGTTGATATGCAAATCTGTAAGGGATAATCTTAAGAAAAATAATGTTGAAGGATGAAATTGACAAAAACTAGCACTCAATTAAAAAAATAAACTTGAGTTAACTAATCAAACTCACGACACAAGTCATGTACGTCATCAAATTTTATAATTTTTTTATCTCGAAAATTATTTTTTATTTAATTATACGACAATAAAGCGTATGGGAATTCTTTTGTATGAGATATTTTAAAAATAACATTACAGGTGCATGAGACTAAGATAGTAAAGTAGATCATTAATAACAAATGATAAAATTATATTTTTTTAGTTTTATGTTAAATACAAAAAAATAGATCATCAATATCAAAGGATGAAATTGCATTTTTTTTAAAAATTGAGGGATAAAAAATGCATTAAACAACACAAATTAATAAAACAATCACAGCTTGGACAATTTGGTTAAACCTGTCAAACATGTGATCCGGATCATGGACCCGACCAAGTTCAATATTGTTTTTTCATAAATCCATGCTTAGCTTAAATTAAAAATAAGAATTAAAAAAAACAAATAAGTGGGCATTTGGCCCAGTGCTGTAAGGGATGCGCTTGAGCCTGATTTTATATTTTTTTTTCTTTTAAAAGAATGGAGGACATGTTTTTTTGCCACTATTTTTATTTTTTTTTAAAAGCAGATAACTTATTATCTGCCATCTTAGAATCTGACCATCATAGTGGTGGCTAGAAAATTAAAGTAGTGGATTTTTTGTCTAAAAAATCATTTACAACCCCTTTCAACCCATAACAAAAATATACTACAAACACTCTTAGAACATTTAGAAACAAATTTATTAATCTAATACACCCAAAAAAGTTTCACATTACAAAATCAAACCAAATAAAATTTTTTATTCTCAACTTGGATATATTTTTTAAGGCAATATTAAAGCTATAAACACTTATCATAACACTCTCCTCATTAAATGAATTCGTTGACACTAACTTTAACTATTTTGGTGGTCGTAATAGATATCAACAATGACTTTCTCTCTCTACGTTAAAACCCAACAATTATCTCTATCATCAAATAAACCAGGGGACTAAAAAAATGAGTAAAACAAAGTTTTGTGCTAAAATATAATTTTCAACAATTAAAGGGACCAATTAACCTACTACTTGGAAAAAAAGTGATTGAAATGAACTTTTCATATAAAATTTAAAGTTGCTATTTATTTTACTTATTTTTTCATTCTAGTCTTTTATTTTTCAATTTAACCATTTATTAAAAAAAATCATTTGGGTATTAATTTGGGGTGCAATTGAGTAAATAAAAGTTTGAAGATAAATTGAAAATTTTAAAAAATGTAGTTTCAATACACAATAATTCGTGAGGAGAGTAGACAATGTAAAATGCACACTAAAAACACCCCACAACTTAGTTTTTTTAATATATAATATTAAATGAGAGCACGAGCCTTACAAGGCTTAACACATTTTGTACCAAATTTTAACAAAGAAAAGGCTTTAAGGCAACATCTAGTTAATGTCTTAGAACATAAAAGAGGAAATACTGCAGTCAGAAATATATTTGGGTAAAGAGATAAAAGTGATATAAAAATCAGTTTGTTTTTATGATAATTTTAAAATAAATTTATATATTTTTAAAATAAAAGGTAGGATATACCTTCAAAGATAACATTTATTATTTTTTATTCATAAAATATCATTATAAAAAAACTTTTAATTTTAAAATTATCCAACCAAGACATCTCAAATATGATACAAAGATAATTATTTTATCTTATACATTATTATAAAACATATATTTTGTCTTTATTTATTTATTTTAATCTTTTTTATTTTTATTTTTTTCATTTTTTTTATCCCGAGATAGGAACCAAATATTATTTAAATGCTCCATTAAAAATGTGATGATTTTATACGAAGCTTTGGTCCAAGAAAGTGTTGTTATTAACTCTTATATTGGATGGAATCTTAGGAAAAAAATCAATACCCTATATTAAAAACTGAAATGGTATATTAAAAATAGAGAAATATTAGGGATTTGTGGAGGATCTTAAAATAATATCATTGTAAAGCGTAAATCACAAAAATAAAAATAAAATAAATGAGAGATAAGAATACATAATTTTTTATGTTTCCGATAAACTATCTACTTTACGAGGGGAGAGGGGAAATAGATGAAGATCTTACTATCAAAGTGAAAAAAAGAATAATATTTAAAACTCCGAAATTCAATTATATTCACTGCATCAAATTCATTAGTGTTGGGACTCTAAAATCACAATGACATTCATCATAATTTTTTTACATGTTTTTAATAATGTGGTGTAAAATACTATTAAAAAACATATAAAAATATTAATTTAATAATTTTTAAAATAAAAAACTCTTTAAAAAATAAAAATTACCACACAATCTCAAACGGCACAACCTAAAAGAACGCCATATCTTTCCTTCCTTATTTTAAAGCTAAGCTGCAAAAATATAGTAAGATAAATAAGTCTTTGGAGTCGTTTGTGGACAGTTCATATCTCGCCTTGTTAAGAGCTCAACTTAAGCTCAATCCGTTGTGAAGGTTAACAAACCAATATCAACTTATTTTAAATTATATAATATATAATTAAGACAACCTTAAATCCAGCTCCTTAAATCTCTTATATAAATTAATTAATATGATTGTAAGTTTAGTTCGTTAGCATAAATGGTATGAACAAATCAGGCTTAGCGTTTGGAACCGTGTTTTCAAAAAAGTTTATTTTTTTATTAAAAATTAATTTTTTTTAATATTTTAGATCTGATTTCAAAAATTATTTTTTAAAAATAAAAAAATATTATTTTAATATATTTTCAATATAAAAAATATTTTAAAAAACAATTACAATTATATTCTTAAACATACTTTTTTTTTTTTTTTATAAGATGATGCCGTTATATAATTTTATTTTTTGGAACACACCTTTTTCATAGGAAAACAAAAAGCCCAAGGCCCGAAATTACTAAACCTTGCAAACATAATTTCAAAATTCCAAGCCTGTTAATAGCCGAACCCATACAAAGAAAGCCCAATACTGAAGAACATGTGGGATGACCAAAATACCCTCTGTAGTCTCAGTCCGAATTTGGCTTCAGCCTTCTACTTGTTGAACAAGAAGACCACTTGCCTTGACAAACAAACCCCTCCTACCCAAAGCAATCAAAACCAGAGATCCAACTACAGATCAAGGAAGAAAAGAAAAGAAAAATGGAGTGCGTATTCGGACTTGTAGGTAATGATTTCGTAATCGTAGTAGCAGACACATCTGCCGTTAACAGCATCTTGGTCCATAAAACCAACGAAGACAAGATTATGAAACTCGACTCTCACAAGCTCATCGCTGCTAGCGGTGAGTCCGGTGACCGGTTTGTTACTACCCATTACAAAATATTAGCTTTCTATTAATTAATTAATTACTCCTTTTCCTGGCTAATTTGTGTTTTTTGGATTTGTTTTTCAGAGTTCAATTCACGGAGTATATTCAGAAGAACGTGGCTTTGTATCATTTCCGTAATGGGATTCCCTTGACCACCGCAGCTGCTGCTAATTTTACTCGTGGAGAGCTCGCTACTGCTTTGAGAAAGGTAATTGATCTTATCACTTTTTTTAGTTTGATTTTACTGTTTCAGATTTGGGGTTTTAGGGTTTTTTTTTTGTTTTTAATTGATGAAATTATGTACTGGGTTGAAGTGATTTTTCGCTATTCGGTACTGGTTAACAAGTAGACCTAAGTGAATTTCTTTACCTAATTTTGGTGTGTAGATTGATCTTTGACTTGTTTGATTAATGGCTGCTTTGATATTAGTGGAGATTACATTGCTGTGGGATTTCGTCCGGCGATGGTTTTCTGGATAAAGAATGCTTGCTCTTGAAGAGAAGGAAAGTAGAAAGAGAGAAGGGAAACAAACTATTTGTTGCGTTATGATTCTTTCTTGTTTGGGGGTTCAGATGTGCTTATAAGCAACTAAAGATTACAAACTACTAAATGCTGAGGTATCAGTTCATGAAAAAAAATAAAAATTGCTGACGTATTAGTTAACTAGCAAAAATGTTAGGCATCATACCTGTGAACTAAAGCATTGTTAATGTGTTACTGTTTGGATTGAGGAACTCCATTAAACCGAAACTTATTTCTTTTGTGCCCATGGCATCTAAAAGGAGGTTTTTCACACAGTTATGTGTGACTACTGCACCAGTGAATGGTGAAATTGGTGATCATTGAGATAACAGCCTAGCGTTTACGACTGAGCTTTCTGGTCTTATTTTTTAGAATTGATAGTATAAATTCATTTTATTTCCCCATTTTAGTTGTCTCATGTTAAATAGGTTGGCAGAATTGCGTTATGTTTCATTTTTCCAGAAAAGAAGCTGTTGAAAAATCTCCCTTACCGTCCATAAAAAGGGATTCTCCTTCCTGGCATGAGTTAGTTTATGGTGGCCTCTACCATATGAAACTTAAGATATGGATTTCTTCCTGGGCAATGGGGCAACCAGACATAATATATCACAGGAACTTGTTCATTTATGTTCAATGGTAGCTTTATAATGTCCATTCATGATTGTGAATTGCCTTATAGTTTCAATTATGGTGGATTTCTGGAGGGCTTTTCAAGTGAATATCTCAAGAAGTTTGTAATTCAATCCAAGTTGAAGTAGTGTTGTTTTCTGTGTGTTTTATTGTTTTTAGTTTTTGAAAATTTGTGTTGGCACTAGATGGATAGAGAGCACGTGATGTCTTTTGGTTTTTGTGATTTGTGGTCATGCAAGGTACTGGTCTGGGTTCTTCTCATGTGCTCACTCATGATGTCTGTCTTTTGGTTTCTGTGATTTGTGGTCATGCAAGACACTGTCTGGGTTCTTCTCATCTGCTCATTCATGATGTCTCATTTGTCACTCTTTGTATGACCATTATATACCGACTGATTCTGATTTTTTGTCTTTCAGAACCCTTACATGGTAAACATCCTACTGGCTGGCTTTGAAAGAGAGACAGGCCCCTCTCTATACTACATCGACTATATTGCTACCCTTCACAAGGTTGACAAGGGAGCATTTGGTTACGGGTCGTTTTTTTGTCTCTCCATGATGGACAGACACTACCACAGTGGCATGTCAGTGGAAGAGGCAGTTGAATTGGTTGATAAATGCATAATGGAGATTCGATCCAGGTTGGTTGTGGCGCCACCGAACTTTGTGATCAAGATTGTTGACAGGGATGGAGCAAGAGAGTATGCCTGGCGTGAATCTGTCAAGGATACCCCAACAGCCCAGTCTGAGGGTTTGGTAGTTTAATTTATGCAGATCTTTTTGATTTTTCTTCTCGGTGTTTAAATGGATCTGATCGCCTAAAACTTTTTTCCAAATGCTATTCCGGAACCTTACTTGTGGGGTTATGTTAGCTGACGTTCCAGAGTTGTATTGTGGAATTTTATTGGACTTCTGAAGCAGGTCTTCTCAAGTCTCTCCTGGCTAGAAAGGCTCTTCATAACTGAAATTTCTTATTCTCACATTGCCTGCCATTCTTCTAGATTTTACCCGTCTGATAGCATGGATCCCCCCCCCCCCCTTTCAAAAATTATTTTTGATATTGGTAAATTTCAAAACATAAATAAAAATTAATTTTAAATAATTAAAAAAAATATATAATTTTAATTGCATTTCTAAACAATGCCAATAAAATTAGAACTGAATCTTGATCAGAAAATGTCAGGTTTTAAATTTATTTTTTAGAAATTGTTAATACAGAGTTTTATAAATTTAAGGATTATTAAAAATTTATATAATTATTAATTTTAGAAATTATCAGATTAATTAAAGTATATCGAGGTATGTGTAAACTTACTTAAATATGTTTATCAGATCTTCGGTAAGCATACGGACGAACCTCATCAAACGAAAAAGAAGAAGATGTAAAGCAAAACCTTAATAATTATAGATACGGATCAATAATTATAAAACAAGCATAATTTATTCTGTTTGGGAATTAGACGTGGTGAGTAAGGTTTTTGATAGGACCCATTAAAAAAAAGATACCCAGCTTTTGTCCCAATGACAAGACCTTAATCAGGCATAGCAATTAGCAAGACCTTAATCAGTCGTCTCTCCCAAAAGCAAAAGGAGTCCCCGCTGCATTCCCTCAACATTCTCCCCGTCTTGGTGTCCGCAACAACACTGTGAGTCTGTGACACCGTTACCCACCTCATAAGGAGAGAGCACTCAAGCAGGCTTGTTTACGTGTGTGTGAGAGCGAGTGGTCGACTGCAATGAGAGACCGCCACGTGTCAAGTCTCTTTACCCTTTTTTACTGGCAGGGCACTTACAAAGGTTCAATTTGTTGAACTGAACCCCACTGAAAAGTGAAGAGAGCAGAGAAGGGTGTTTTCGTTTGTATTTTCAATCAAATCTGCATTTAACCAACCTCTCTCTCTCTCTCTCTCTCTATCTGAAGGTCTTGGTAGCTGATTTCTCATCATCAAAGGTGAGTGGTTTCATTCTCTTCTTTGCTTTTATTTTTTGCCCATATAATATGATGATGGTACATTTATTTATGCATATATATATCTGGTTCGCATTACAAATATGGAAGATGACAGTTCAAGAATGTTTTTAAGGGCACTGGTTATTATGGCCATGCTTTGTTTTTCATTTAGTTCGTAATAACAATTATTTCTTGTTCTCACAAAAGGTGAATGGTTGCGTATGGTTTTTTTATCGTGTGATTTTTTGGGATTTTGAAGAGTTTATAGTTTTACATTTTTGCTGTCATAGGTTTTGTGGGTTTGCTTCTAGGTTGGGATTTATTTTTAGTTTCAGTCTTTTCAGATTTAGCCCATTAAAACAGAGGAAACTAAAGAATCACCATTTTAAGTTTTGTCCATAAATGTTACGTTCAGGTTGATCGTGCTCAAACTTTTGTTCACATTTTTTTTTTAATGTGTTTTGGTTTTAATTTGTGGTAGGATGGGCACACTTGATGATAAGTGGGGTGACGAGTTCTCTGTCATTGGAGACAAGGGAGAAATTGAGTATATTGATTATCAAAATGACAAATCTGTGTGTAGTTATGATCCCAGTGAAGAGGGTCCTATTGTCATTTCTGCCCCATTTCCTTTTGAAGAGGGGAAGCCCCGATCAGTGTTTGTTGGGGAAACTGCTATTGATTCAATTACTATTAAGAACACCACCTCTGAAGCTGTTGATTTATGGACCAAAATTTATGCCTCAACTCCTGAGGATTCTTTTAAGCTTTCATTGATGAAACCTCCATCAGCTAATGATTTTAAGTGCCAAGAAGGCTTCATGGATTTTTCAGTAATGGAGGATCGAATGCTTCAGCCTGGCGAGTCGTTAACCATTTGGTTATCCTGCAAACCAAAGGAACTTGGCTTGTACACTACTGTGGTGCATTTTGATGTTGGCAATGATAGGATAGAACGAGTGGCCTTTTTGTTGGCTGATGATAATATATCTCAGTCTTTGGCTTCCAAAAAGCCTTTCTCAAGAGGCCAAAGGAAGAAAAAATTCTCCACAGATAACTTTGTTTCTGCGGGATCACATCCAGCAAGGGCACCAGGTCGAGCGTACAAAAACAGGCTTCCTCGTTATGATATTCCTAAAGATATTAGAGCATTGATTGAGAGAAAGCAGATCCCTGATGTTATCATGGGAGGTCTAACAATAGACAATTATGCTTCCTACTTCAAAACACTGCTGATCATGGAAGAAATACAACTTGAGGTAATTGTTTAAATTATGCAGAATGACAGCAATCATGGTATGAAATGCTTGTTCAATTCCCTGCTGAAATTGGTGATTTGTGCTTCAGGAAGACATGAGGAGTCATGACATGGAGTGTGTTACGATGAGGAGGAAGGGGAATTATCTCTCCCTTGTGGTCCCAGGGCTTGCTGAACGGAGGCCCTCCCTTGTTCAGGGGGATGATATTTTTGTAAAGCTTGCAGATGCAGAAGACACAACAACTCCATATCAGGTTTCTGCCCATTCATGTAAAAGAATTTCATGTTATCAAGATTTAAAGTTGCAGATTGAATAGAATCCAACTGCTAGGAAACTGCTGATGCATTAAAATAGTTGCTGTTGTCATCTTGTGTGTTATTTGTTGTATTTTTGACAGTTACCTTGGTGTTTTCTTGTAAAAATAATGTGTTATGCAGGGCTATATTTACCGGGTCGAGGCTGATGAAGTGTACTTGAAATTTTACGAAGAATTTCACTTGTGCCATAATGATGGACATCTTTACAATGTGCACTTCAAATATAATCGAGTCAGTATGAGAAGACTGTATCAGGCCATTGATGCTGCAAATGATTTAGAGACAGAGATGCTATTTCCATCGGAGACCTCTGGAAGTAGGCTCATTGAAACTTCTACTCTGGTGCCTATATCTTGTAGTCTTAACGAGGAGCAGATCTGTTCAGTGGAGATGATCCTTGGCTGCAAAGGAGGCCCACCTTACGTGATTTATGGGCCTCCAGGTACAGGCAAAACCATGACAATTATAGAAGCAATTCTCCAGCTTTATCAAAACAGAAAGCATGCTCGGATTCTTGTCTGTGCACCTTCAAATAGCGCAGCAGATCACCTGTTAGAGAAGCTTCTCAGTGAGGAGGATGTTCACATTCAAGAGAAAGAAATATTCAGGCTCAATGCAACATCCCGTCCATTCGACGACATCAAGCCCGATCTTATTCGTTTTTGTTTATTTGATGAGCATATCTTCACGTGTCCTCCACTCGGTGCTCTTACTCGTTATAGAATCATCATATCAACTTATATGAGTGCCTCTCTTCTCAATGCTGAGGGCGTCAAGCGAGGACAGTTCTCTCATATTTTCTTGGATGAGGCTGGCCAAGCTTCAGAACCTGAAAGCATGATTTCTGTATCGAACTTCTGCAACAGGGATACAGTTGTTGTTCTTGCTGGAGACCCCATGCAGTTGGGCCCAGTAATATTCTCCAGAGACGCGGAGAGTTATGGACTGGGGAAATCATACTTGGAGAGGCTCTTTGAGTGGGAATCTTATGAGAGTGGAGATGAAAATTATGTGACAAAACTGATAAGAAACTACAGATGTCACCCAGAGATTCTGCATCTTCCTTCAACTTTGTTCTATGAGGGAGAATTGATAGCCTGCAAAGAGTCCAATGATGATTCAACTTCTTTGATGACTTTGACAAACCTTCTTCCAGGAAAGAACTTTCCTGTTCTCTTCTTTGGCATCCAGGGCTGTGATGAGAGGGAAGCAAATAACCCATCGTGGTTTAATCGAATCGAAGCAAGCAAGGTAGTGGAGATTGTAAAGAAACTGGCTACTAGGGGTAACCTGAGCGACAGTGACATTGGGGTCATTACACCTTATAGGCAGCAAGTACTCAAACTAAAGAAGGCACTGGAAAACATAGACATGCCTGACATAAAAGTTGGGAGTGTAGAACAATTTCAAGGACAAGAAAGGAAGGTTATCATTGTATCTACTGTCCGATCAACAATCAAACACAATGATTTTGACAGGGTTCACTGTTTGGGATTCTTAAGCAACCCAAGAAGGTTTAATGTAGCCATTACTCGTGCTATATCTCTGCTTATTATTACCGGGAACCCACACATTATTAGTAAGGTATTGCTTCTTTTCATTGGTCATCGTAAGAGATTAACTAAAGCAAATACATAGATGTTGACGTTTCCTTAGGGAGTGCATCTCCGTTAGCTCAAAGATTCTACACCTCCATAAATTCTTACATGCAGATGCATAGATAGCTGTCTCTGTATTCTTCTGCTTGCAGGCTTATGTGCATGTGGGTACGTTCACGCCTAGAATTTAAGTGATCACCTAAGAGAATACTGAATGGTGTTGTCAAGCCAATAGCTAACACCAATTAAATGAGGTTGATGTTTTCTGCTTCCTTGCATATGCATGTGCACGTGCAAATTTGTTGCAGGTAAAGGATGCCTCTTCTTTGCTATTTGTGCTGAGCCAGGGGCATATGTAGCTGTGTTTTACATGGATGATAAGTTCCTCTCAAGCAGCCCTGGGCTGGGGAGAATTTTTGTGGTAGGGGGTCCGGCACTGTGTAGATGCAGTTTGAAACTTTGTGTCAAACTATGTAGCGCTCCAAGAATTTTATGTCACTAATTTACATGCCACAGCATTATGAAATTCATTTAATAGTCGGAGATGCAGTTTGGAACTTTATGCTTGCACAGCCCCCATATAGCTGTCTGTACTGTGCTCAATTATTTTTTCCCTCATTATATGCAGGACCAATACTGGAATAAACTTCTATGGCACTGTGTAGATAATGACTCCTATCAGGGTTGTGCTCTCCCAGAAAAAAGACTGGAGTGTGTTGACAACTATCCAACATATGAGGATCGTGTCGACTATGATGGAGGGCCTGTGACAAATGAAGCTAATTGGTGTGATGGTTGGCAACCTTCATCCTCTGGAGAAGTAGGATGGGATCATCCAGGGTCATCTCAAGCAGAAATTCCAGAACCCGTGACAGATGAAGCTGAGTGGTCTGATGGTTGGCAGTAAGGTTTAGTTGGTGTCTGTTTACATAAAAGCAGTAGGAATGGGTATTTTATATTTTGGTGTGGATTTTTGTCCCTGCATGAGGCCCTCTTTTGCTGTTCTTATGTTGGAAAGCACATGATGAGTCAGGAGTCAAAGAATTGAGCCCAAGTTATCGGATTTGGGATACCTCTTTAGTCGTGCCATGAAATTTGATCAATTGTATTTGCAGAAAGGGTACTGGAATTTTATTTCATATAATTATGAAAATTTAAAAGAGAAATAGTTGGTTTCATGAGACATTGCGGTATATTCTCAAGAATGCTTTACCTTTTGCCAAAAAGGAAAAAAAAAGAAGGATGCTATCCCAAAGGTCAAAACTTGCCTGCTATTGCAGTGACAAACTTGTGATAAAACAATTTCAAATGCCAATCAAATGGTAAGCATACGATGATTGCAGCATTACAGGCGATTGAAGATTACAATAACGTTAGGACTCCAGGCAGAAACTAGCTGTTGCTGTTATGCTTCTCTGCTGGTGAATGCGATGCTGGTGCTAGAGGCGAAACTGGGCTTCTGGGTGATCCATCAACAGATTCTGGTGGCAAACTTGGTGCTAATGAAAGATCATCAGGACCTGCAAAACTGTGACAAAAACTCATGTTCTTTTTGCATGTTTCTAACTCAAATTAGAATTGAGATGCCCTTTAAACAAACAATTAATTGATTCTACAAAAATATAAGCGGAGAAGAAATGATTAAAATCTTATTACTGGACTCTGGTGGCGCTGGAGTTGTTGTGCCGTGAAGGGGAGCAGTGCTGGTGAACCTGCAGCACAAAGAATACAAATTACTGGTGAATTTACAGTTGTATTTATAACAATAATAGTGGGCGTAGGTAATGAAAACTTGCAATTAATTGATATCATGAAATCACATACTAACTAACAATCAAGATTTTAATCCAGCATCAAAGAAGTACTCAATTAAATTCCTTGAATTTATTTACTCCAAATTTGCAATTTGTGCTAATGACTGGTTAAAACACGGTGCAACCTACGTATCAAAAGTATACGATTTCGCTGGACTTGACCATAGCATGCTATTCCTTCCTTCCACGAAAATGCTAACTTGCGCCTAATCTAGTAGCAGAAATATCTAGATGGCTGCGTCTCTAATTAAATAATAATAATAATAAAAAAGCTGCAAAGAGGAGCAAAACCTAATCAAAATTAATGTAATTAGCATCCATTTAATTTTCCGTACCTGAGCAGAGCAAATCTAAAGATACAGGACTTGATAGAGAGCAAACAGAAGGTAAAGCAATCACTAATCCGAAGATTAGAGGCTGCCTGATTAGGTAACAGAAACAGTTGCGATCACCGGAATTGAATGCCTTAGACAATGCACCGCAGCACTGAGATGTTGCAGTGTCTGTGACTCTGTCTGGCGGTGCCGAGACAGGGAGAGAAGGCCACCAACTCATCACTGCACCAAGACGGCGAGGCTGGCTATGGTGCAGCGGTGGCGAGGAGGAGGAGCATGGAGGTTAAAACGGCTGGGAAAATGAGGACTGTCGTGTGATTCATGTTGGAACTCCCGCTTCCTTTATGACGGGAGTGAATTGAAATGGCGGGAATGGAGATTTTTTTTTCCTCTTTCGCGAGTTTACGGAAATGCCCTTGCAATCTGTGTTTTTGTGTACTGGACGACAGCGTCTTCTAGTTCAAGTATCAATTTCTCTGAATTTACATTTTACAAAAAAAAAAAAAAATTATTTACACTGAACCCTTACCAGTTCACTCGAGCGTCAATATGGGGCTAAATTATACTGAAGATATTTTACTCTCAGGACCAGCTTTGTTAATTGATTGTGTTTACGCCAATCCAGCTGCTTACGTGTAACTTTATGTCTTGTATCATCAAATATTCCGAGGAAGAGGAGTGACCTAATACTTGTCTGTGGTGCTGAAACAACCCTACAAAATTGGAGAGATTTTACCGCTTTGTAACTGGGAGTTGATCGAGGGGGCTCTGATGGGTTTAACGCTGGAAGAAGCAACTGAAATGCACAGGAAGAAATGGGGATGGGATCGATGCTGATGTGAAAAGCAATATATGAATAATGGAGATCACAGCAGTGCAATTTGATTGAATTACTATTCATTGATTTTAAGGATTAAAAAGATATGCAGAAGACCATAAAGAGCCTGGTCTGATAAAAATTAAAAAAAAAAAACCCAGAAAAGCTCTACTCTGCTTTCAGAATTTACTAACCAAGAATCTGAGAGTGAGGAATTGGTAATTGGTAATCAGTACTGATGTTGATTTAGCAAGGCAGAAAAATCATCCGCAGACCCTCAGTTGTTCATCAACATGAACATTTCCCATTAGTCTGTTTAGAACCACTTTGTGTCTTTGTGATGCAAAATCATAACCAACCTACCAAATTCTCACACCAGGAATCCAAAATCTATAGTCACCAAGAAACAGAATTTCCTTAACCATAATACTCGCCTATTAATCTTCACCAGTACATAAATTCTGATACAAAAATGACAAATTATTCAATAAATAATCACCCAATATGATTTTTAATCGACTTAACAAGCTCAAAAAATAATAGCCCACAATCCCAAAAGACTATTTCTTAACAAATGTATACAGCAGAAAGTAGAAATATATATAGCATCTAGTAGTAATACTTGAAAAGTACAAATCCTAATGCAAATAGTAGAAGAGATGGTGAAAGGCTGTCGGAGAGCACTGATGCTGATGGTGGAGTTAGAACTGGGTGACTCCCAGTAGTTGATGCCGGTGACCCAGAAACTCCCGTCGATGACGGTGGAGTCAGGAGAGGTGTCGTGCCAGATGCTGGTGGTAGAGCGGATGGAGTTGGTTCAGGAAAAACAGAAGCTGCTCATCAAGGAAAATAATTCCTTTTGTATTAACACTCAAATCATTATGTATTATATATATGCATCCAAACGCGTTGGGCATATGGCTAATAGAATATTGAAGCTGGTTACCTTGAGGACTAGCAGTATAAGCATACAACTCACTGAATTGAACCAAACACTTGAAGAAAAAAAGAAAGAAAGGAAAAGATCATCTTAAATTGTCTTTACAATCTCTCTGCGCATCGATGTTTGTAAAACAATTAGCATGAGAAGTACTCAAGCGCATAATTACTGCTGGAATGGTCATGATTTAAGGGGGCTTGAAAAGATCATCGTAGTTCAAAAGGCATACCTGGAGCAGGAATTGGTGCACCGGTGGCTGCAAGAGAAATTAAGTTTTATATCATCATTTTTACTACTTTTATATCAATAATAATTCAAAAGAAGTCGATATAATAACGGGCATCTAGTTACTAAAAAGAAGAGAATCCTTAACGTAATAAGTACCTTCGCATTGGACTGGGACGCCAGGCACGTTACAGGCACGCGGCAGAGAGATGGCTAAAGTTCTATTGATTGGTACGCCGAAGGGAACGCTTCCAGTTACAACAAGACACAAACAGTCTATCCCATCACTTGTCAGGTTCTTAAGTGAACCGCAACAACCGGCAGTTGGTGAAGAACCATTGGCGGCACTACTTGTAAGAAAACTCATACATGGGGCGAAGGTAGCAAGCACCGAAGCCGTGCACGCAGTATTGATCTGGCCATAAACAGGAAAAACAAAGACTGCCACAGCCAGAAAGGGAACCGTACGCGGAAAAGGCACAAAACGCTCCATGTGGGAATGGGTGTTCTTGTAGCGAGGATCAATACTTGTTGGCGAAGAGTGAAGGAAATTATGGTGCATAATACCAACAAGAAGTAGATTTGGAGCTTGAGATTTTGCGTGGTGGAAGGGGGAGTTTATAGAGGGAGGATTCTGGGTGAAGGAAATGGAGGGAACTGCACAGGTGGATTTGAAGCTCAACTACCTTGACCACCTTTGTTTAAGAAAGGATTTTGATATTATTTTTTTGACCTGGGCCTTCTAGCTCAGAAGACGGGCCTACCTAAATTTAGTGTCAAACTATGACTGGCTATTCTGCAAGTCAGAAAGTCTTGATTTCGTCCAATAAGTAGTGATCCAAAGATTACAAATTCTGGACAAGTTTCCTTTGTCCTCTGGAATCCAATTTTTGGGCCGGAAGAGAAGGGTACTAATATCTGATATTCAGGGCCGTAAATGGGCTGGGCTTCTCTATTCAGTTAGTCGGGCTTATGACGAACTCAAGCGTTGGCCCCTCCGTAGGCTTACAAAACTCATAAACGAGGACAGGCCTATGCTACACTTACACCTCTAAATGCATGAAAATCTTCACAGGTATAATATGTCTTCATCTCCTAATAAATGAGCCTAAAATAAAAATTACCCTTCGGGTGAATAAAAAAACAATGTTCAATGAATATAAATATTTCTTAAACTACACACATAAAGGGTTTTGGATCCCGACACTCTCTAAATATCTTGGCTCTCTTAAGCATCATCTTTCTCACACAAATACTTGGTCTCCTACCTTGAGTTACATTAATCTTGGCTATATTGACAATGGAGAGTGGATCATATTGCAGCAACAGATATTTAACCACAAAAAACTTTATTTTAAGCATTTAGTATCTTGAAACATCATCAACAATGTTTAGCATTATATAACCAATTGATGGACAAGAACTCCAAACCCCACCCCTCTAACCGTGTAAGAATAGAATCGAGGATTGGTCACACGGCAGATGCATAGCTGCCACCATGATTTTTTCTCCTTGAAGCATAGCTGCCGCCATAACTTTTTCTTGGACAAAGTTTGATCCCCGTTCATTGTGAAAGATACAACTATCACTTTTTCTTAGGTTTGAAGGTAGACGACCAACAGTTGTCAGAATCTGAGAGGGCAATTAGCCTCTTCGATTTTCTTCCACGAGAATTTTCTGCTTTCAAAACCACGTCTTCTTGAATTTCAAAGGGAAAGGTGCGAAGCCAAAATCCAGTAAAGGTGGAGTCAGAAACACGTTATGCTTTCTTCTCGGGGCATGGCAAGCCGATAAAAACTAAACAGTCACCGCTTTGAACAGCTTATACATCCAAGCTGCTCCTGGGAGATTTTTTCCCAATCCCTATCGAATAGTCAGACAGTAGGAGTTGGTTACCCACATAGCCGAACTTCAGAACCCTCCCATGTAAGCCTCGCAGCAAATTACAAAAGTCTCCTGGTTTGAACATCTTCAGGTCCAAGCTGGCCTAATTCATTGAATAATAACCCGTAGGAAATTAGGAAGGGTTGGTCGCCCACATAACCGATTTCTCATTTGCCTAATCTTGCATCAGGTTCCTATAAATACCGTATCCCTTTCTCCTTCCCCCCATCAAGCTAAATCAAACATAATAGTTACCAAGAGATCTTCACATTCCACGAGCATTTCCACCACCTAACTGGAGATTCAATGGCCCACACAGCGATGTCAATGGATTTGGCCATGGTCCTAGTGACCATGCTTTGTGCACGAGCCATGGCTCAATCAGATTGTACAAGTGTTCTAATCAGCATGTCACCGTGCCTAAATTACATTACAGGGAACTCCTCAACTCCATCCTCACAATGCTGCACTCAGCTAGCTAGTGTTGTTCGCTCATCACCCCAGTGCTTGTGCCAAGTTCTTAATGGCGGCGGCTCATCACTAGGAATCAATGTCAACCAAACTCAGGCTATAGCCTTACCTGGTGCTTGCAACGTGCAGACTCCACCCATTAGCAGCTGCAATGGTAAGAAAGAATTTGGTTCACTTCTCTCTTTGCAATCTCAACTTCCTTTCAATTACCCTGTCAAAACTCCTGTGCCAAAATCCGAGATGCTAGATCTCCCTGGACAACAGCTAGGGGAGACAGCATAAGAAAAAATAAGATAAAATTTATATAACCACGAAGATATCACCGCACAGTTTCAAAATTTTCATTCTGATCTGATGCTGACTCATCATTGTATTGGACAGGTGCCTCTCCAGCCGCCTCACCTGCAGGAACATCAGAAGCTCCAACCTCCCCTTCAGGTACAGCATAAAATGTAAACACTGCAATTGAAAGTAACATATTTAAACAAATCAGAATGCCTCTTTATCCATACTTTATTGTTGCATATGATTACTTGCTATGAAAACCACCATATGGTTGGTCAAGGACACCAATAGATCCTGAGAAAAGGTTTTCTATCTTGTTACTCTATTTTTCTATTAACTTGCTCGTGGTGACATTCACTGGTGTAGGAACTGGATCCAAAACTGTACCATCAACACAAACAGATGGAACATCAGGTGCAAGCTCCATCGAATTCTCAATCCCTTTACTGCTGCTCCTTCTCTTTGCTGCTTCATATGGTTCAGCCTTCACAAAGGTTTTCTGATCAGGCAGTCAGAACCTTTCACTAAACCTTGCATCTTGCATATTCTTGGTCATTGTTGTATTTTATAATATATTACCGAGTGTCATCTTGGTTGAGGGTGCATGTATTGTTTATTTTTTGTGACATCTTAAGAGGTTGGTGTAGTTTTGTATTGCTGGAGATGTTTTGCTCTCTTCCCTTCCAAGTAAGACATTTATATGATCCATGCTTGAAGGACATCAGACAGATTTTTCATGTTATATGCATGGAGCACGTTAAACAGATAAGAGAGTTTAAAAGTTGTCACTTCCAAGGAGCCGAACATAAGCTGAGCTAAAAAAGATGGAAATGAATAACATAATAATGAAGAACGATAAAGAAGTTCGCAAAAGGTATTAACTTGACAGTTTTATATGTACTGAAGTCAATATCCTACTAAGAAACAAACCATGTCAGTCATGTTCCTCAATCTAATACCATAGGTTACATCACTACATAAAGAAAAATAAGAGGAAAAGCATCATTAGAACAGACCTTGTGCTGTAAACCCTGCCTTTCAAATTGTCAGATTCACTCCTGCAAAAACCAAAGCCTCCAGCTCTCAGTGGCGACACACCATTGGAAGATACCTTGAACAAAATGAAACAAACAGGAGACCATAACATCCACATATTCAGGCAAGGAATGATTGTCATCCTTTCACATCACCTCTGCACATTACCCAGCTTGTAGTCAGTTACAGAATGGTTTATGTTGACAAAACTTTCAAAAAAAGATACAGTAAATTTCACAGCCTACTTTGCATGGCTTTCTTTGGACACTCTAACACTAAAAAATTTTCAAAGCTCAAATCATATTAACAATACAGATTTATAAAACGATCGATAGCAAACTAGTCTTCCAGCTCCAATCTTGAAAAAGACTAGGAACTGAGAACACCCAAATTCTTGGCAAGTAAAAATTAATTTAGCTATCAGCTAAACCATTCAAAAAACCTCTCCGTGTTTTAACATAACTAAACTAAATATCTCAACAAAACCTTGTTCTTAGCACAAGTAAAGACTCCAAGCATGATCTTTATAATTTGTTAAATCTATTGACTATGAAGAAAAGCAAATGGGCTATCAAATATCCTAATCTTTCAGTGGGCAATGTTGATTTGTAATAAAGCTCTGGATGCAGAACATCAAGCCCCAATTATAGGCCCCAGCTAAAGCAGACCCAATTGCATTACCTACAGTAATCAATGCTTCTCGGTTTGAGCTTAGGAGAGGCTGGTGAATGGAGCCAACTGCAACATCAAAACTCAGATTGAATGGTTATACTAGCCAATCACCTTGAAAGCGGTTGCAAATTCAGTCCAGCCCTTCTTGTTTTTTCTTTAGTTCAATTGCTCTAGTTTGGCTTGTTGAAGAACAAGCTAATTTGCTAACTGCGCAAGGGATCTAGCATATGTTCAAAACTCACATCCAAAAACCACGTTTTTGCAAATATCCAAGATAATGCTGGTGAACATATCAAACTAACTCTAGGTTTCTTCTTTTCTGAATGTTCGTAGAAACTAGGATCAAGCAAACATCATTCAGCCCATTATGGGTTTGGATAAAATTGTTTACGTTACCCACTCACTTCAAGCAAAATTAATCTCCTCCACAATCAGTATGGAATCTCCACTATTCTTTATATCAATGGGTATTCATTAAAATCTCCAGGTCGTGCCATACAATGATTAACAGCACATTTACGTATTGCTCCAGTTTGGACAAGTATCTTGTTTATGTCACTGCCAACTTTTGCACTGATATATTATTCAAGGGCAGGGACACTCAGTCAAAAACTATAAGATCAATATCACAGAAAAACCAGAGAAAGAAAAATAAAAGAAAACAGAAAATAGCTCCAGCATGTATTCCAGGCATCACCATCAACAAAATTATAAAATAAAAAAGGTTTGCATGGAGAGGCATGCTATCTAACCACAAATGCTATATTCCATCCATATGCTGCAAAGAATAGTGAAGCATATGGATGGAATATTACAACTGATACTTTCAGGGAGCAATGTTTTAGCACACTAACAGCACATGCTTCTAAGAAAATCAATTAGTTTAACCCACCATCTAAACATAATGCATTCACCATATGGCAGAACCATGTTGACAGATACCTTGATATAGATTTGCAAAATTCAAAGATATGCAAACATAAATAGGATTTAAGGGAAGAAAAAAAAAGATGCTAACTTCTAAAATTCTGCATGCTTCAAGTGTGTGATCGTGAGCGCATAAATTCTTCCAATCTGTCCCACATCTCCAATGCTGCAGCTCTATCCTTGTGTCTCTTGTTCTTGCTAATCTGCATAAAGCAATTGAAGTGGAAGAGACAGGGCAAAAGCAAAAAAAAGGCCACCCAACAAAGCAAATATAATCAAAGGGGAAAAATGCTCACCGAGATAATCTTTACATTCCACTGCTTCACAATCTTTGCTGACTCCACACTATCATCTTCAAACCGCATGAAAAATCCAATAACTGCATAAGTTTAAACAATTTATGTTATTCCAATCGAGTCCAAATATGACTCCAAAAAAACTATATCACACTATAAGAATCTGTTGCAAAACCTAAAGAATCAACCAACACCAATCACCAACAAAGTAGAAATCCCAAATATAACTACCAATTGAATCCAACAAAAACCAAACCTCACTTACTTTTATTAAATATCTCAACACGATCCTTAAAAGGCCAATCCTTGAATTGCCACTCCTTCCCCAACACAAAAACTGCCACAACCCTATCCCAATCATCTGCTTTAAGTGCAGACGGCTTATCCCTCACCTCATAAGCCGTCCTCACTCTATTCCTATCAGTACTAAACTTCTTCTGCACTGTTGCACACTCTGGTTTCGGCCTTTTCATCTGTTTAACCTTCACATCCGTAGGTATATAAATCCCATCTTCCAAGAACTCCTTCACATTATAAATTGTAATCAAAGTCTGAAACGCGCTAGGTACCAAAATTATGTGCACTCCCTCCCTAATTTTCCTACCTTTCAAATGCATTTTGGGCTTGGCTGCCGAATCATAACCCAATTCATCACCACCACACCCGATTCCTCTCTCATCAGCTCCCATTAACCTACTCTTCGCCACCAACCCATCTTTCCTATGTTGACTCTCAAATCTCTGCCTCTCCTCTTCACGCCGAGTAGACGCAACCAAAACCCCATAAAAATCCCTACTCTTACGCTCCAACAACGACTCCCTATCCTTCAACGGAGTCTCATTGGCGTAAATCAAAGACATGATTTCCAACACTCGTTCTCATTCTCCTTGATCTGTTATTTCTTTTTATAAAATTGATCCTTTTTAAATTTATCTGTAACTATAATCTAAAATTATATTTCATAAAATTCATTTATAATTTATTATTAAAATATTCTTACATGGCTTAGCCCACACTAATCTTGGTGTAACTCTAATAAGGGTGAAATTAAAATAAAAAAAATACTGTAGCAATCAGAGGTAGGGTATAGTGAAAACCCAAGCCTTTTAATTTTTTCTATAATTTTTATAAATCTACCACCGCTTCTAATCTCAGATGTGGCCACTCAATAAATATAGTAAGTAACCATTTGCAAACCCTTTACCCCACCATAGGGAAGCCAAAACATAGCTAAGTTCACCTCTACATGAATCGTTGCCTGAATTTTTGTCCCTGAAAATGGCACCAATAGGCCTGTTGTTAAGGCATAGTGCCTTGAACCATGGATGTGGACGTGGAACAGAATTTTCTATGTAATCCATGGCATCTTCTTCGGGTAAGGTTCCCAAGAGCATAAAAGAGCAACTTTCTCATCCGTAGCCCAAGCCATGAAATCATCGATGTAGGAGAGATCCAATGGCCGAAGTGAGATCTGAGAGTTCATCACCACCCTCTTTTAAGAAGTCTGACGTGAAAGAATTTTGCTCCATCTGTTCACTTCACCTATCTGATAATTTTTTAGAGCAGAAGCCTCGGGTTCTTGGTAATTCTTTTAGGAACTTGATGTCTAAAATGATTGAAGTATCATCAAGTTGACAAGCAGTAGTTTACCCAGAAGAAAATGCTAGTGTTTGAATGATAGATAGTATGTGACAACAAGGAATTGTCTGGAACTAAAGCATGAAAGAAAACAAAATTGGGGTCCCCAAGTCTTTAACAGGGTCAATTTTGCTTTGCTTGTAGTGGAGACCAAGGAATGCATTATTTTCTGGATAGAAAGGAATGGCTCTGGCTGCTAGAGGTGCTAATGTCATGGCCACCTTGTTCGACCTTTCTTTATCCCCGCAAGTAGGATATCTCATAACTCGGAACAGAGTTGCATAACCAGACATCGAAGAGGAGGGCTCATCTTAGCTGTATGGGGGAATCACAATCATAGGTTTATGGGGGCATAACCTCAAAGGTGGCTTGATGCTGTTGATTGAAGAGTTTTTCTACGTACACTGATGATGAGGTAAGATTTGAGCTTTAGGAGATCATCCAATTAGTTATAACTTTTCCTTTTTATATGTATTTAGTTAACTGGTTGTGCTTGCGAACTCGTACCTTTTGAGTTTGAACTCCTGGGTTACTGTAGAAAAATTCTCTTCGATAGATTTTCTGAATTCAAGCTGACATTATCTTGCTTACATCTAATATTGTAATTGCTTATATTTTGCTTTGAGATTCTTCATAGCCAAAGATGGGAAGGATTCTAACATCGAAACAAAGAAAAAAGAAAAGGAAAGGTGAGTTCAGCAAAGGATAATATGATCGCTATTAAGGACCGTCTGTCAATCAATTACAGAACCAAGTCTGTTGAAAGAAAACTATAGACAAACATATCTCTAATTTCACCTTTACAATACCCATATTTCCTCAACAGACCCTCTTTCACAAACCCAGTCTTTTCCAGTACCCTTTGAGAACTTCTATTCTCCACCTCTACAAGAGCTTGAAGCCTAACCAGATAAGGAAGATCTTGAAAAACACTAGACACTGCCATCTTCGACGCAATTGTGGCTATTCCTTGTCCCCAATACTCAGCAGCCAATGCATATCCCAAGTTTGCTCTGCATCGATCGTCATTAGATTCCGGGAAGATGGAAATATATCCAATTGAACGATCATCCAGACATATGGACCGACGCCAAGGGTGGGGTATGGCAACCTTTTCCAGATATGCTAAAGCTTCTTCTCTAAAGGTAATGGAGTTCCACCTTAGATAACGGGTTACTCTATCATCACTGGCCCATTTCAGGAAGTCATCAACATCGGAGAGCTTAAAGGGGCGAAGGGAAATCCTTGATGAATCCATAAAGACAGCCAATAACAAACTCGATTTGGACACGTTAAGAAAGATGTTGAGGATACAGGCTA
>Ga0325405_1001328_pt1 | contig 25017 bp, 12 predicted proteins | sample PopdelMetagenome_21_FD_205663 | JGI IMG/M metagenome (GOLD analysis project Ga0325405, IMG submission 205663) | Populus deltoides microbial communities from Bellville, Georgia, United States - Xylem-Control-R2 | ecosystem: Host-associated > Plants > Phyllosphere > Stem > Wood/Secondary xylem...
GTGATTCTTGCTTTTTTACTTGATTTACCAATCAAGTAGAAATCTTCCATTTGATGCTCTTATATTTCTTCTTTACCTTTCATAATTGTGATCCCTGATTTTCAAGAGATACTAAAATGAAATAATTTCTTTCAGCTTGCATTTTACATTATGATTATGATTCTGATAATCGCTACAACTCTGTGAGTAAACTTGATCAAGTTCAAAAGAGAACCTGTACAGGCCAACGTAATTAAGAAGAACCAAAGACAAGAGAGGCTTATAGCGAAGAACCTGTGTTTTCTTCTCTTTCATTTACAAGGCGGGTTACCAGAAAAGCAGAAAACAGTAAAGGAAATATCAAGCTTTCATTGTATCTAAGGTCCCTAATGGTTCTAAGGGTTCAAACTGATTTTTCTCAGGTTCTGGATAACTAGCAGAGCCCCTGAAGAGCAAGATTGAAAGGCTTCCAACCTGAAAATATATGAAACATCCAAAGCAGTGAGTTACAAATGAACCAAAATCTCTTCCCACAACGCAATGCCACCCTGGTCCATACATCCTATCGAATTCCTGCATCAAACACAAGCACAAAACCAACTTAAATAAGCCTGAAAATTCAAGTTTCACATTCTATTAATTTGCAAAACTTGTATGTTTAAATATTCTTGGTACATGTGTGCTACCAAATTCCTGCATGCGCGCGCGCGCGCCCCCACAGAGACAACATGCATGCTCCATATGCATCTTATAGCTCACCTGTTTAATAAAACGAGCTATGTCAGTGGCCTCAGTGGCGTCAAAGAAGTCGAGGGCTTTGGCTGCAAGATCAAGGGCATCTTGTTGCATGGTTTGAAGCATGTCAGTCTCACCAATGACTGCCTTGCCTTCTAGCATGGCTAATCTGATTTTTAGTTGAATATAAGGCTTTCCTGAAGGTAGAAATTGAGAGATAGAGATGTCGGTAGCTAAGAAATGAAGAAAAATGGACCAATTGGATATTGGACAAGGTCTAGATACGAAGTTCTAGAGGTGGTGATGATGGGTATTTATATTGAGCTGGGAATAAAGGGGTGGCGCTAGTGGGTCAGCCACGTATAGGATCCCTTCTTTGTGGTCAGTAACTAAGGATGTGGGATTATGCCATTGGAATATTTGATCTTGATGAGCTTGGTGGGCCCTTCTACGCAAATGACCAATCTTGATTCTGCTACAAATTGTTTAGCAAATTAGATCATTGAATATGCCGAGTTAATTTTTTTTTAATATAAAAAAATATTTAGATATTTCTAATGAGATTTTTAGTGGAAAAAAAATTAAATTATTAGGTTTATTTAGTTAACTTTCCGGATCCAAAAACAACATTAACAACTTATAAAATATAATTTGACTAAAAAACAAATTTCAAGATTATAAATTTTTTTAATATTAAGATAATAATATATTGGATTGACTTGGATCAACTCAGGTTAATATGTCAAATTCGTAACCTGATTTATGAGACTATGATAACCCCGTAGAAAATAAATCAAAACAAATTATAAAGCTTCATTTCCAATCAATCTATTGTTGAAGGATTACATTAAAAAAAAAAAGATTAATTAGAAAAGAACCTAAAAAAGCGACTCAAGTTGGCTTGTCAAATTCCCAATTTGGGTTATAAGATCAAGATAACCCCATGGAAAGAAAATCAAAACAAATTACGAAGTTCAATTCTTAATCAGTTCAATATTAAAGAATAAGACTAAAAAAGCATAAAAAATAACTCAAATTAATATGTCAAACCCATGACCTGGGTTATGAAATTGAGAAAATCTCATAGAAAAAAAATCTGATTTAACTCATATTAACTTACCAAATTCATGATTCTGGTTATGAGACTGAGATAACCTCATAAGCTTGATTCTCAATTGATTTTGTTGGATCCAATGTTGAATGATGGAATTTGTAAAAATTTTAATAAAAAAATGACAGAAAATGAGTCAAGTCAATATGGGTTAACCCACTAAGCATTATTTCAGGGTTAAGAGGTCAGGATAACTTCATAAAAATCAAACTGAAATAAATTATGAAATCCAATTTCCAATCAAATATAATATTAGATGATGAAATTGAAAAAAAAATCAATTAAAAAAAACTGAGTCAACTAGATTAATCTGTTAAACTCGCAACTCTAGTTATGAGACGAAAACAACCCAATAAAAAACAAATCCAATATTGAAGGATATGAGACCGAGATAACCTTTTAGAAAAAAATTAAAAAAAAAACATGATTTAACCGGGGTTAAAATACCCAAAGTCATGATCCTGATCATAAAATCAAGATATCCCTATAAAAAATAAATCAAAACAGATTATGAATCTCAATTTCCAACAAACTCAATATTAAATGATAAAATTAGAAAATATTTAACCTAAAAAATAACTTAATTCAACTCGGGTTAACTTATTAAACATTATTCTCGGATTATGATACTAGAATAATTTAATACAAAATAAATAAAAAAATTAATAACATTTAATTTTTAATTAACTAGAAAAAAATATTTAGAGCCGGTGGGAAATTACTATTTATTGCTAAAGTAACTTGTTAATTGACGATGATGATGAAGAAGAAGAAGAAGTGGGAAAGGTGCAGGGAGGTTTGATACAGGGCAGGATTCATGCAAGATTACAAAGATCTTAGGCCGACATTTAGCTCAGACAGGTGGCTGGTGATTTGTGGCCTGTCCATGGGATTTTGCCAAGTGTCTTCTGACAGGATGTCAGCTCACGGTGGTTTTTGTCTAGTTCTCTCGCGGTCTATATCTGAGATTGATTTGTTGCTTATAAAACTCATGCTAGTGTCGTGTTAAGCATGATTTAACTAACCAAGAACATGAAGCCTCGAGAAGATAAATTTAACTGGCATGTTATGTCTGCAGGGAAGTAGAATACGCTGCTCTAGAAAAGTACAAGCACTCCCTTCCCCTGAAATACACAACGCAGTGAGTGCTTTTCCAGTGAGAAAATTGCTGGGAAAGGAATTGCTAGGAGGAAGGCACTGTGTAGAATCTGCTGGAGCCGTGTAGCTGGCTGGCTAGCCAGCACAGACCAAATGTCATGTGAAGAATGTTGGTTATGGTTGATGAGCAAAAGTATTCATGTTTAATGATCCCGGTGCACCGGCCGTGTCTTGTCATGATCAGGGGAGCAACACTTAAGAGTTAAGACAACTAACCTGCGTATGACTGACTATCTAGAAAAAATCTATGGAGTGAGATAGATTCTTCCTGATACGTTCTGGTTGAGAGAGATGGGGCGGTGCTGTAGCTATAAACCCAGGCCATACATGCTAACAATCAAACATACAGCAAGTTCTGTCACTTCCGAGTTGGCAGCATTTGGCTAACAATATAAAAGTCAAAATATAAAAGTCACAACTTTTTAGTAGTTGTTCAAATTACTTTTAAATTCATACGTTTGATTTTTATTTTTTATGTTATTTTTTGTTTTTTGATTTTTTTTTTTTACTTTTCAAGTTAATTGGGTTAAATTAAAGTCACTCCTACAAAAATTTAATTGAAAAAATAAACTTAGACTGAAGTTGAAAGTTTCAAGTTTAATTCTTAGATGAGGTTTAATTATAATATCAAATAATTCCTAGCAACTTAAATATTTTTTAATATAACCCGCACAAAAGCATGAAAAGTAAACTAGTTATTGCTATTAGAGATCAGTCTATCCACATTATTTATTGATGAAAATAAGTACAGAAAAATTTACTCAATTAAATTAGTCCGAAATATATCCATTACGTTCAATTAAATTATACTCACATTTCATCTTATATACAAAATCAATTACACCAAAACGTGGACTAAGTTATATATGACAACATTTGACTTCCTCATCGAAGCAATGTCTAGTTAAATTTTTTTTTTATCGCTAGTTCTAGTATTCGGGTTGTCCTGACTAATCTGGCAGTTGCCCTGGACCGCATGCCTGGCAGTGGCAGGTAAAGCTACCAATAGGTATTGATGCATACACGAAGACTCGAAACCAAAACCTCACTTAAACAGAATAAGCTACTTACCACTTGATCCTAATTATTTAACAACTTAAAAAGGTTATTATTGATGGCAGTTCTCGGTGGCCAATTCCAAGTGATCCCAGCTAAACTGGCCAGTTCAGGCGGTGGCTTCATTTGTTGAAGAAGAATTCAATCCAAACAGATACAGAAGCTCACTTGGTATTTCACTCGTTTAAAAATATGGTTGAAACTATATTTTTTTAAAATTTAATTTTTTTATTAAAAATTATATGATTTTAGATTATTTTGATATACTGATTTTAAAAATAATTTTTAAAAATTAAAAAATATATTATTTTTATATATTTCTAAATAAAAAATACTTTAAAATAAAATAAAATCCACAAAAGTTTGCAAGTGATGGCAAAGAGGCTCAGTGCATCCACTGGCCTAATTGAGATCCACCGAGCCCATCCGAGACCTGTCAATGTTAACGTAGCCATAAAATTTTCCAACAAGTTAACGTAGCCAAAAGGCTGAGTTGTTGTGCCGTCCCCTGTCTTCACCATTTCTTTACATCGAAGAATCCAATCCTTGTCAAAACAACCTTCCCCATCTTCTCCACTATGGCTAAGCTAATTAAAATATGGAAATGTTGTTGCCATGCCAACTCCCTCAGTGCTGACACCCAACCCACTTCTGACAAATTACAGCATGTCACCGACTTGCACGAACCGTGTCGCCGACGCTGAAATCACCAACCAAACCATGACATATGTACTTTTCTTTTGAAAAAAATAATGTAGAAATAAAAATGAAAGCATCCTCGAACGTGAAGACCAACAAAAATATTCCAAGAGTAGAGCCAGCTTTTCTTTCGCCTACCTTCTCTCTTAACCACAAAATTCTCTCACCCTCCCTGTGATTTCTTTCATTACACCTAATATCTTCCCTTTCTTTACTCTGCCTCTCTTGCATTTCTTTCTTTCTCTTTTGTCAAGGCAAACCGGAGGACAAGGGACTGCCGTGCCGCATCATAACAATATGGCACCACGTCTCTTATCCTGCTTCGGCAAAAGAAATAGCGATTCCTCTTCAAAAAACCAAAACCATGCAAATGTAACAGTTGATGTATCAGCGGAGGAGCAGCGCCGTGGAGGGGCTCTGTTGGTGGAGCTGTTTTCTTCACAGGGATGTGCAACATCCCCGGCAGCTGAATTGTTGGTGTCAAGGCTAGGGAGAGGGGACTTTCAACTTGAAATGCCTGTTATTGTTTTGGCTTTTCATGTCGATTACTGGGATTATATGGGGTGGAAAGACCCTTATGGGGGTAGTCAGTGGACGGTTAGACAGAAGGCTTACGTTGAGTCTTTGAAGCTTGATACAATGTTTACGCCACAAATTGTTGTTCAAGGGAGAACTCAGTGTGTGGGAAATGATGAGGAGGCTTTGCTGTCTTCCATTGTCAATGCACCAAGGTTTCCTTCTCCCACATTTCAGGTTAGTACTTATATATATATTACCTCCTTTCCTCCGTCTTTTGCCTCGGAATTTTTTGCTACTTTTGTTATTTTCTATGCCTGTAGTCATGGATCTTTGTAATTTTTTGTGCAATGGGGCTACGTGATAGAGATATATAAAAAAATAGCCCTGCCCAAAATATATAATTGTAACATGCTTTTTCATTAATCAGTAGTTTAGGAAATGTGATAATTAATCATGAAATAAGTAAAAAAAAAATGATGCGCGTGATAATTAACATGGTTTTTTTTTTTTTTGGCTATCATGTGATCTAGATCATAGATTGCAAATTGTTGTTCATCATTGTTACAAGTCTGCTTGACTAAAGATTGTCAACAAAACCAAGGAAAATTGGAAGTTGATCTCACCATTCAAACGTCGTGACAATGAGCGTGCTAGCAATATTGTGAGAATTAGAGAAATGACGGATAATTTCTTTTACAGAACATGTTCAAATAATTAAAACTAAACCCTGCTAAGCTTTTCCAGTGATCTGAAACATCAAGATCTTCTTCGCTAACTCCTTGAAAAAATTGGTTTCAGGGATGTAGATGTTCTAATTCGATTATATCATTTAGGAATCTAGTTTAAAATTGCCTGACGAATTTTGCATTTGTTTTGTTAGTAAAGTGACCTTGTTTAGCATCATCTGTGTACCTATGAACAACAACTTTAATGGCAACAAAGGAGTTAATTTGGAAAATGACAGCTTTACCTGATGGTGTTTGGGTGGATCTGGCATCATGGCAATGTCATCTCTTCTTCAAAACATGAACCTGATAATCACTGAATATTGGGATGTTAAATTTAGGTAGTACGATTCAGAATGTAAAATCAATCCTCAAATTGAAAAACACTAAAAATGTTTGTAACCTTAAACTCTGATCATGTATTACTGCAATCCTGTGGTAACAGGCAACATTTCTAAGGCCTACAACAGATTCCTTGCAAGTCTCTATGTCAGGAGCTTTAAGGGCTAAAGTTGACCATAATGGTGTCAATGTCATGGTGGCTCTGTATGAGAGTGGATTGGTGACAGACTGTCCCAGGGGAGAGAACAAAGGGCGTGTCCTGTCAAATGACTATGTTGTTAGAAAGCTTGAAAAGCTCTGCACTGTCAAAGACATCTCTGCCAAGAAGACAGTTTCAGGAACTGTTAATTTTGCTTTATGGGAAGGCTTCAATAGCAGCAAATGTGGTATTGCTGTCTTTGTTGAAGACAGCTCCCATCAAATTTTTGGGTCACAGAGCATTCAGTTCCCGGATACAATATGAGACATTCAGACTGAATCAACGACGATATGCTGGCTATGATCAACCTCGGACTTTTGTGTACAGTATGTGTTAGATAATAATTTCTTTTTTCCTTTCGTTTTTTGATCTTTCTATAATTTTTTTACTTGCTTTACATGTGATAGGAGATGGATAGAGACATTTTCGCGGTTTGCTGGTATAAATTGCTTCATTGATATCTTTGTTTCTGTGGGAAAACGGAATTGAAAATTTGGAACAAGTTGATTGCATTGTATGATTTTGTTGGCATCTAATTACTTTCAAGTAGTTGCAGATATGCTATATCCATAATAGCATTATAGACTTTGCTTTACCTGGACCATACTCTTCTGAGTCGCAGGACTAGAAATATTCCTTTTGTCTTCACTATGAAGATTGTGAGGTCAGGTAATAGCTTCCAATGCAATCTTGTAAAGCAGAAATCAGAGGATTTCAAGTGTTAAATTCGCAATGAACTCAAAAAACAATCTTTATTTTTAGTTCTTGAGCATCAACAAGACCACTAGGTTTCTTCACGGAGAGGTTTTTTCTGTTCTGAAAAGTTCAGAAAAGAGAAATTCTTTATCAGTGCCTGTGTGAATTTAGATGTTGCCTTCAAGGGCTAAAATTTACGTAGAAGTACATCTCCTGGGGTTTATAGACTTTTATATTTGGATATTTATATAGAACACTCAATTCCAGCCCCAACAACTCAAATAAAACACCATTCTCAATGATTTCTCTGCTGCCTGATACTTCTCATAAGATGTTTTGCCGCTTTCCCTTCATGAATCAAAAGAACTGGAGAGGGGTTTAATTTGCGGCACTCCGTTTCTCTAGAAGAACTGGTGATTTGGGTATGATCATATAATCTTTGAGCCCAAATGCAGCTCCTAGAGAGAAAACAACGCAAGCTTTGTTCGTAAGCCTCATTCTAAAAGATGGTCACTATCATGTTCATTTTTGTATTTCAAAAATATTTAAAAAAAAATTAAAGTTTTTATTTTATTTTATTTTATTTACTTCAAATTAATATTTTTTAGGTGATTTTAAATCATTTTAATATGCTAATGTCAAAAATAATTTTTTTAAAATTAGAAAAATATATTATTTTGTTATATTTCTGAGTGAAAAATACTTTAAAAAGTAACTGATACCACATTTCCAAACACTCAAATTAAGATATCTTACGCTGTAACTGAGAAGGGGATTATATAGGCTATAATGGCCAAGTTGTGTCTAAAGTAGCAGGTGGCATGTGAAAACCCTGAAAATTTATAATTTAAATATATAGATGTGTAAATCTTCATGTAAACGTAAGACTGAAAGTGGTAATATTTTAATAAGTGATAGAAATCAAGTTTGAAATAATAGATAAATAATGATATATAAAGAAAGAGATGACCTTCATAAAATGAATTTTGGTTTAGAGTTCGTAAGGACAGAGAAACTGGTAACGCGTTTTGATGGATAAAATAATGAGAAAAATGACAAAATATTTTTAGAAAATAAGTGAGGTAATAAAGAATATATTATAATAAAGGATGGTGCAATGAAAAGGGTAGGACTGAAGGTGCAAGCACCGATTGAAAATCAGTGACGTTATTTTGAAACAGTAATAAGTCCGATAAATAAATAAAGGTGGAAATCCTAAAATGAATACATTTCAAAATAATAAAACGACATTAAAGGTTTAGAAGGATAATTGAAATGATATTTTTGTGAAGATTGAACAAGAAAAATCTAGATTGTTTATGAAAAGTCATGAACTGACCAATTTTACATTAGGAAGCAGAGCTCTCGATTCAATTGTCGGATCAGGATGAAATTTTACATGAAGTCTATTAATATGTTTTCCTACCTTGGTTAAATATCTCATCCCAATCGGAGTTTGGTAAAGACTAACGATTTAAGTAGAAATAAATCAGATAGTTTACATGAAATATAAAATAAAATACATAAAGGCATGAATGAGGGATAAAATTATAATTATGAAAAAAAGGTGCCTGTAAAACTGCAAAGAGGCCACCAGTTAAAAAAAAAACAAGAAGAAGAAGAAAATTAGAGAAAAGCAGATAGAGAGAGAGCTGCAGATTTTGGAGAAAACCAATAATGCTCCGGTGGTTATATCTCTTGAATCCACCGTTTGATCATGCTTCGTTTTGGATATGTCGTTCTTATTACACTCCTCTACTAAATGACTTGAGGGATTGGAAGGCACACAATCCATTTGATAGAAATCATCATCGGAAATGTCCTGGAAAACAAAAAGAAAATACACCTGAAGGGCAATTTGGTCGCCGACTAATTTCTCTCTGTTCCACCGTTGGATCATGCTCATTCTTGGAGATGTAGTGATCCTATATGTTGCCTTCATTATAAACGGTGGAGATCAGAAACGCATTCTCTAGCAAGGTTTAGTGCATGTTGAACAATAACTCGTTTATTTTCAGGTAAGCTCGGTTTTATTCAGATCTAGGAAGATCTAACCGTTGGATCATTATGATTGTGAGATATATTATGCACAACTCTATGATATGTAGTCTGACCATCGGGGTTAAAACAATAATTGAAGGTTGATGACTTATTGCCTTTTAAGTCTATAGCTAGTTTTGGCAAAATGTAGTAAGCTTGATTAAATACATGTTTTGATGAAATTAAAATTGTGTACGTGGAGGTTTTATAGAAGATGTAATGATAAAATATGTTCTTATTATTAGTATTATTATAGATTAATTGTGTATTCTTTATATGAGGGGAAGAATGATTATTGTGTAAGAATAGTAACGAACATTGCTATATACACACGTTGATTGAATAGAAAGCTAACTTATTATAGCAATGTTAGCAATGTTCCTTACTATTCTAACAACAATAATCATTATTGCCCTCATATAAAGAATACACAATTAATCTATAATAATACTAATAACAAGAATATATTTTACCATTACATCTTCTATAAAACCTACACCCACACAATTCTAATTTCATTAAAACATGTATTTAATCAAGCTTACAACATTTTGCCAAAACTAGCTATAGATTCAAAAGGCAATACGTCATCAACCCTAACTTATTGTTTTAAACCCAATGGTCAGATTACATATCATAGCATTGTGCATAATGTATCTCAAAATCATAATGATCTAACGGTTAGATCTCCCTAGATCGGAATACAACCGAGCTTACCTGAAAATATATGAGCTACTGTTCAACATGCACGAAACCTTGCCGGAGAATTCGTTTCCGATCTCCACCGTCCCAAATGAAGGAAACATCTAGGCACACCACATATACAAGAATGAGCATGATCCAACGGTGGAACAGAGAGAAATCGGTCGGCGACCGAACTGCCCTTCAGGTTCATTTCCTTTTTGTTTTCCAGGAAATTGCCGATGATGATTTATGTCACACGGATTTTGGGTCTTCCAATCCCTCCGGTCAGTTAGTAGAGGAATGTAATAAGAACAACATATCCAAAACGCAGCATGATCCAACGGTGGATTCAAGAGATATGACCACCGGAGCATTATTGGTTTTCTCCAAAATCTGCAGCTCTCTCTCTATCCGCTTTTCTCTATTTTTTTTCTTTTTCTTTTTTTTTTATTTTAACTGGTGGCCTTTTTGCAGTTTTATAGGCATCTTTTTCCATAATTACAATTTTATCCCTTATTCATGCCTTTATGTATTTTATTTTATATTTCATGTAAACTATCTGGTTTATTTCTGCTTAAATCGCTAGTCTTTACCAAACTTCGATTGGGATGAGATATTTAACTAAGGTAGGAAAACATATTAATAGACTTCCTGCAAACTTTTATCCCGATCCGACAATTAGATTGAAAGCTCTACTTCCTAATGTAAAATTGGTCAGTTCATGACTTTTCATAAACAATCTAGATTTTTCTTGTTCAATCTTCATAAAAAATCATATCAATTATCCTTCTAAACCTTTAAGCTCATTTTATTATTCTTGGAATGTATATATTTTAGGATTTCCACCTTTATTTATTTATCGGGCTTATTACCGTTTCAAAATAACATCACTGATTTTTAATCGGTGCTTGCACCTTCAGTCCTACCCTTTTCATTGCATTATCCTTTATTATAATGTATTTTTTATTACCTCACTTATTTCCTAAAAATATTTTGTCATTTTTCTCATTATTTTATCCATCAAAACACGTTACTAATTTCTCTATCCTTACAAATTCTAAACCAAAATTGATTTTATGAAGGTCATCTCTTCCTTTATATATCATTATTTATCTATTATTTCTAATTTTGGTTTCCATCACTCATTGATTACCGGATTGACTTTGGCACTAAGATGGGTTAGCCAGATTTCTTGGGTAATTAAGAGAATTACTGGGTTTATTAGTTAACAAGGAAGTTAACTAGATATGGGATAATTCGCATGGAATTATAGGATTGATTGACTAACAAAAGAAGTTAGCTGGAGGCTGAGTAATTCGTATGGAATTACCAGATGTACTAGTAACTGAAGATAGTTAACCAAATGTGTGGGTAATTATATGAAATTACCAGAATTATTGGCACTCAAGATGAGTTAGCCGAATAGTTAAGTTTTGAAAAGATTATGTGAATTAATTGATTGAAGTTGGAAGTAGTAAATTCTAAATGTTATGAGTAAAATAATTAATATATGATTAAGTTATTGAGTAAATTAATTAATGTGGTTATTGGATAGACACAATGACTTGGAGATTGGAGGGGAATTGATAGATAATTGGTTACCATAGTGTTGGTGGCTAAGGATACATTACAATGATACTTAACACCATAATGATGGTGGCTAAGGGCATAAATTGAAACTTGGCACTGTGATGAAGGTGACCAAGGTTATGTGAAGGATGCTTAGTGATCGTAGTGTTGATAACTAAGATTGTGTGCAAATGATACTTGACAACCGTGATTACAATGCATATGATGTTAATAAGAAAAATGAAAGGGGTTTTGTACGAATGGAAAAATCAAATGGCATTGATTAGCTATCTAGGTTTGGATTACTAATGGTATTGATGAGGTTTCATCGGTGCCAGTATTTCTTAAATTGATTAGTCTAGGCCAATATTAGATGACTAATGATACTAATGAGATTTATTAGTTTCGGCGATTACCTTCTAGCAACAGATTTAGAAAAGGAAAAATATTGATTAGTTATTCCAAAAGAATGAGATAAGCTAATGATACCAGGAGAGGAATATCTTGGTATCAAGTGAGAATTGATTTATAAGGAGATGGTGTTCGCAAACCGTTGAGTTGTGTTGAGATTTCCAAAATGAAATTATTCTTAGCAAATGAGATAGGATATTAGATGGATATTGATAATAGATGGAAAATATATATTGTAAAAGAGGTTTATGCCTAATTTTATATATCAAAAGAAATTTTGTAGAGATTATTGTCTGTCATTGTTATTGCTTGTTACTATCTTTTATATTTATGTGTACATGTTAATTTTTATTTTCAGATCCATCAGGTTTGCGTCAACGGTAATACTAGTTTAGTTATCTTTTGCTTATGAATTATTTGTAAATTAAAAGACTTATCTTCTAAAACTTGAGATTTAATATTAATCTATAAATTTGAATGTATGTCTTTACTCTAATGGTTGAAACTCTTAGTACCTATTTGACCATGCATGTTTATAGTTGAAATTGAATCTTTCATTTGAACTACATTATATGATGTTATTGAATAAGATGTGTTGTGTTGATGATAATGAGTTGGGTTGAGACCCAGGATAATTGAGTTGTGATTTTAAGTTATGAGATGTGAGATATTAGAAGTGTAAATAAGGTATATGTCGATAACTTGAGACCTACCAGTATAGAGGAGACTTGCCGAAATTTTGATAGAAATTTTGGTGGAACTTGTATATCAAAAAAAACTTTACTTGAAAACTTTCAATATACCGTGAAAAAGAATGTAGAAAAATCGGGGTTGTTACATGACAAGGTTCCTTTTCATTTGAAAATGAATTATTATAATTATTATAAGAAAATATAAATGATGTAAGAAATCACTCTAGTAATCCAAAGTAAAAAAAAAAAAAGATGAGCAAAATGAACCTAATAATTAGAAGCAATATAGTCTTTTCATATAGCTATTGGTCATCAATATATTTATAAGGGATAGATAAATCTTTTTACATTTTTTATGCAAAACAAAATGGCTATATTGTTTTTAAAAATAATTATTTAAAAAAGATTGATATCTAGGGGAGTTCTTTCAATTTTTTAAAATGAGTGAAATGATATGTCCTATTTATTTGTTGGGAAATAGTTTCTTTTTAGATAGTGGTTTTCATAGAAAGTAGATTCCTAAAAAGTGAATTATTTTCTAATATTTGATAATATCATGAAAAATAAGTTAGAAAATACTTCTTAGTATTTGGCTATTCCATGCAAAATGAGGTAAGAAAATAACTTATTAATACTTTATTTTTTTAAGTTTATTAAAAGAATAGAGACCAAATATAGCAGATGAAAATGTTGAAGGATGATGAAATTGAAAAAAAAAATAGCAATTTCATAAATTATTTCAAATAAAACAAATAGCAATAAAATAAAATGAGGATCAAACCTGATAGATAAAAAAAATAAGAACCAAGTTTAATATAAAAATCAAATTAAATTAAATTAGGAGCCCAATGGTAAGGAGCTAATTAGAAGGATGGATGGAGAAAAATTAAAAAAAAGATTAATAATAAAAAAATATTCAAAATAAAATATATAACAATCAAAATATTAAGGATCAAATTTGATATCATTAACAAATAACAATAACTTTTGAAAAGTGTATTTCGTCCAAAAATAAAAAGAAAAATAGTTTGCTAAAAACCAAGTCAAATGTTTTTTTTACTATAAAGTGTTTTTCATTGACCAATTTTTTTAATAATAAAAAAATATAGAAAAATTTAGAAAGTGGTTTCTAGAAAACCATTTTCCATGAAACAAATGCCCCCCTTAAATGCCCTTAAAAGTGGATTTTTCTTTAACTTACATCCAAGGGTATTTTTGTATTTTTACTTGATTTACTTTGTTGTTATTAGGTTTGTTTAGGGACAATTTTGTAATTTAAAAATATGAACATTATTAAAAAAAGAAAAAGGTGGTTGACCTTTAAAGTGCACGCATCAGCACGTGGGTTGTGTATGTGGGATTGTTCAGTGACCAAACGCTGCCTTCCACGGTGACATTTGAATTGTCTCAACATCTCTCCGTAATGAGGCAACATGTGTGACCAACGACCATCCGATTTGGCAAAGATAACATTTTTTTCTCTTCTTTTTTTCTCTCCTCTTTAATCTCCATTCCTGTCACTTCAAAATTTCAAAACAGCTCTTCAATTTTTTGTTCCTTCATATTTCATTATTATTCTTTTGATTAGTATTTTTTTTTACTTGGGATAACTTATAAATTTAGAATTCTTTTCAATTTCATCCTCCTTAATTTTTTTTCATTTTTCAAGTTTGGTTCTCATTCTTTTGATTGCTATTTGTTATATTTGAGATAATTTTTTAGATTAATTTTTTTTCTAATTTTATCCTTCAACATTAAATTGGTTGAGAATTGAGCTTTTTTATTTAATTTAGGTCTAAGATTTCACAGGTTGTGAGTTTTAGAGATTGACATAGTTTTAGAAAGTTTATCTGGGTTTGCTTTGTTTTTCCTTCTTTTTTAAACTCATGTTTTTTCAGTTTTATTCTTCAATATTTATTTAATTGGAGATTAAACTTCATTGGTTTTTTTTTTATTTTCTTTCTATATGATTTTTTACTAGTTTTAAAAATAACTCGGGTTATCTTGGGTCTTTTATTTGTCATTGTTTTTAAAATTTATCTTTTTTAAAATATTTTTTTATAATTAGTTTAAACTAATTAATTAAATATAAGTATGAGATGTTCAGTTCATGATATTTTAAAAAGAAAAGACTTCTTTTATTTGGTAGACATCATTTTATTGGCATGAATAATCATTTGATTAAATAAAAAGATTATTTAAAGAAATAAAATTATTAAACACAATTGCACATGCTTCGTGTTGCGAGATTAAATATTTTAATTTACATCAATCTCTTGATTTTTTTCAATTTAGTCTTTACTTATCATTAACTATTTATTTTTATATTTATTGGCACGATAATTCTCAATTTATATTTAATTAGATGGATATATAATTTTTTTTATTTTTTATTGGAATCTTTTATGAGAAAATACACGTTGAAAGGGCGTTTATATTATTACATTTGCTGAAAAATAAAATTATCCAATAAGAACATATCAAATAGCTAGCATATGCTATTATGTGTTGTCATCGGTATCCTCCTTCTCATGTTCTCTTATTCTTTTTTTCTTCAATAGGTACTCGTGGGTATTTCTCATTGTGCGTTTCTATCAAATAAAGGTCCCCATTCCCTATAATTTAGCAATTAAATTCCTCTAGATGTGGGTTTTTTTTAAAAAAAAAACCTAAATCAGTATACAAGGGTAAGAGCAGATTTCTATTTTTTCCAGAACGTAATTGCAAATTGTTTCTTACAAATCTGTAATTGCAGATTGCAGATTGCAGATTTTGCCATAAATTTTACATAGATACAAAGTTATGGCCTATTAAGTGACTTAATTGCTTCTTAGTTCCGATTCACTTCAGCTATAAAAATGGGAAAAGCTAAAACACTCTCTCCTTTCTTGAGGACAGCGACTTTAAAAAAACAAAATACAAAGCCAAAAAGGTTGGAAAATGCTCCGTTGCCGGGATTTGAGAGCCGAGTATCCTAACCAACTAGACCATGCATCATCTTATTCTTGTCCAAGTGGAAGCTTTCAGGCATACTTTGGATCTCAGTGGGTGCCTAGCGCCTAGTCTTGCAGGATGGGAAGTAAAGAGCTAGCTAGCATACATAGTTGAGGAATCAGGCTACTTTAGGAAATCATGAGAATATTGAGAACGCATCCACCCTTTTCACAGAGCATATACGCGTAGGCATAAGGTGGAAAAGAGATGGTGTTAAAATAGCGAGGAAAGCATCTCTTCGCCGGAAAGTTCAGGTCACTTATCGCCGCACTAGATAATCTAACGGCATGCCATACAGCAGAAAAGGATCTGACATTGCTGTTGATAGAATGCAAGAGCCAACTTTCAAAATTAGCTCAAGACAGTGAAAAAATTAATCATACGAGTCCAACATGATTTCCATGATGACCTAACAAATGCATGTGATATCTAATAAACAAATGATTAATGACCAAATATAACTTCCAATACACAAGGCCAGCACAAATCTGAGCAACCCATCCCTAAATTATACCAAATAAGATTGATTTATTTCCATTGCAAAACAAATCCGCTATGTACACATGTAGAAGGGCAAGCCCATCCCTCGCACCCTGAGCTGACCTCCATACCATCCATCAAACAAATATCGGCATAACTACATGATTTTCTCCTCTTGATGGCACCTGACTGCCGACTCAACCCCACCTCCCCTTGCCCATTAGTCAAGGGGCTGAATTAATACAACTTACAGCAAAGATCAGACCGCATACCACACCTATTCTGCTGCTTCAACGTGTTGTCGAGCCAGGTACTTTTCTCGCCGCTCTTTCTGAAGAATAAATAGTAATGAAGGTGAAGAAATTGTATTATGACATGAAAATCATAAAAACTGAACACTGTTAAATCAGAGAGAATATCCATACCCATTCATCTATCACGAGACCTTCCCCCACAACACGGGGCCCTGTGTCTGGTGGAGGTTTCTTGCGTGCTTCAAGAGCAGCCTCTGCTTCAGCCAACTGAAGCTTCAGTTTCTCCATTGCCTTCAGAGAAACAATCTCATTCTCATTTTTTAGCTTTTTATCTTTTTATCGTGCACATAATCAACAACTTAACACAGAAAAACAAAATTTACATACAGGACAAGGATGCTCTGCATCTAAAAACACAACCCGCAATATGCGCTCAACTGTTACTTGATCCTTTTGTTCATCAAACTGCAAAAGGCAAGGTCAATTTGGGTTCAAGAAATGGAAAGAGGCATAAAAGAAGTAGAAGCATAAGGAATATTTATGAGCAGTCTCTGGCAGCTCCAGAATTATCAAGTTTAGACGCACATAATTTAAATGCAGATAATTCCAATCACAGTTTTCCCTGTCGAACATGACATGAAACAAACGCCAGCTTTTCAGAAAACTTTGGAAAAGATATTGGAAACTTGACAACCCATCCCTTTTTTAAACATTTATGTTTGGAGTTCTTTAAAAATCCTCCAACACATGACAATACTGCACAGCCGTGTAGTTGCAACCCAACTACCATAACAAACCTTATAAATGAGGCTCTTGTAGGACCTAGATTGAACATCAAGGTTATTTAAAAATCTTATATTCAATCAAACTAAGCTGCAATATAAATAGGCAACAAACAATTATTAAGATGGTTAAAAAATTCGACTCCTCAGTTCACTTGTTAACTAGTGATGCTCATAGGTAAGGCTTTTTTTTTCAGAATTATGTTTCTTGACCTTGCTTGCACTCATTTGGCATCTTCAACTATGAAAATGAAAAACAGACCGCTGCCGTTTCTATCTCTAAGCCACTAATTTTATTTCCATGGATATATTTTTTTTTTAATTCATTAAATTATACTCCTATGCCATGGAATAAGAGTTCACTGAAAATCTTTGAATCCCACAACCTCATGAACATTTCTGAAAACCCATTATATGCCACAAATGCCAATAACCAAAGTTTGTCAGCAGTAAAGCTTCCAAAATGGCATGTCTGAACCCTGAAAAAGTTTATCCTAAGGCATTACGGCAACAACCAAACATTAACAATTCTCCAACAAAAAAAGCACCGGATTTTTCATTTTATTTCAAACTTCAAAAGTGAAACAAAAACTATTGATGTGAACAGCTATTCCTCAACACCAAGTATAATACAGAGACAGATGGTGATGTAAAAGGCACAACTCAACATGACGTACCAGTTCAGGCACATACTCTATTCCTCCCTTCACTTTCAAACTCACAATCTTGAATTTAACATTGCTCTTCTGGTCCATTTGTTTTGCATTGTTCTCCGGTTGCTCCACAAACTTGAAAACTATCCATCAAAATATAAAATTCGAATCAACAGAATAAACAACACAAAATACAACCAAGAGCTAATAAGCACATCACCCCTTGAGACACAAACAAATGGAATGATCATGAGTAAATTACCCGTCGCAATGAGGCTCTCTCCTGGAGCAAGGATACCACCGGGTGGACGCATGTAACAGCTCTTCGGTGCAGTTGTTTGAAACTATAACATCACATATAGATATCAGTTAGATAGTTCAACAAGATCGTTATCAATGATCACAAGTCAGAACACTAACACGCATAAACTCAGGTTTTTTTAATAAAAAAAATCAATAAAAAAATTCACATTAAATCAAGAATAAAAAAAATACACACAAAAACAAATTACTACAGGTAGGACACCAGCAGAAAAGATCCCATTCAGTGTACTTCCAAAAAATTTAAAATAGACAAAAATTAAAATAACACCTAAAATGCAAACCACCAGTTTAAATTTAATTCGTATTATTAAATAATGTAATTAACCTCTGTGTTATAATTATTAATTTTAACAAACACTGATACCTTAAAAGCAACATGAGACTTGCTTCTGTTTTTTAACCTTATCGCACTCCTTACTTGCTTCCCGGGTTCATCTATAATAATAATAACAATAATTAATATTAAAATAAATTAAACAATAAAAATAGCAAAAAAAAAATAGTTGACAAAAGTGAAAGTCAACAGGGAGAAGATTAAAACGCAGCGTACAAGGGAAGTAGAGATTATTAGCAGGATCAAGCCGGAGCCTTCGCGGAGCAGGTAAAAGCGATCGCGCAACAGAGGACACCGTTGTGGACTTCAAACCGCTGCTATTAACCGCCACGTGTCGGACACTGTTGCTGCTGCCCTTGTGACTGTGGTTAAGGTTTTGTGTAGAAGAGGAAGAGGAAGAGTTAGTCGCTGTTTGCCAGAACGGACAGAGCCTAAACAGCTTCATGTTGTGGTCGCCGTTAGTTTTATTCCGGCCAGACACCCCCATCTATCACCGGAAACTCCACGTGGCCGGTAACCGAAAAGACTATCAGTTAGTTATGTAGCTGTTCAGTAAGAGGAAGGCGTGCCTGGAACGAGTTTTAAACATGGGTGTCGGATTTGAAATGGTTTTTTGTCTAAATTGAGATTTTATATTTTGGTTCTGGAGTCCGTGCTTTGGTGTGGCTGTACGCAAGGGTAGATGTGGGATTGAGCAAAGGTAGTGGGGGTATATTAGGTATGAAAAGTAGCGGAGGGTGATGGTGGAGGGGAGGGGCGTTAATCGAGCTGGTGATGAGAATTAATGAAGGGAAAACTAAATTAGGTAAGGTTAATGTTAAGGCATTTACGGTTGTCGGCTACGTTTGTTGGCGTGGTAAAGGTTGGTTGGGGATTAGTTGGGCAATTAATTAGGTGAATAGTGACATTCTTCCGGTGGGCGTGCTTCTGAATATTTAATGGCTTCCGCAGCTAAGAAGCAGTCGAATGGCTTTGCTCTGTGCTATAAATAACACTATCCTAATATGATGATATTTGTCTAAGTTATCATTAGAGTGAGATTAAAGACTTGTTTACGAGTGTTGTGGGTGATTTGTTGCCTAATACCATCTTCCTTTGCCAGAAAGGAAATGAGTTTCCCTTCTGCTTCCCTCTGTTAAATTATTAAATACTTTTGGTGTGTTGCTTTTTATTAAAAAGTACAATTCATTATTATAATTAATTGTATAAATACCTTTTAAATTACCCCGGTAGCAATGAATTACACCTGTGTGTAATTCATGTTTGTTATCACGTTAAATCAGTTTCAACTAGGTATGTTACTTGCGTGTTGCTGTGAGCTATTTTTAAAAATATATATTATTTTTAATTATAAGATAATTTAAAAAAAAAACATACAATCAAGAGTTCGTATATATTATTTGATTTTTAAATAGTAAATAAATAATTTATAAAAAACTTGCTTAAACTGTCTTGAATTTCATATAAGAATCAAATTATAAAATGTAAAAGAACATTAATCTAACATAGACATTGTTTGAGCAACTCAAAACAAAAAATAGCATGATGAACAAAAAGAGTATGAAAACCCAACTTTTAAATGAAAAGTAAAATCTCAACAACTATAGGCAAGTAGAGAGTAACGAATGTTTGTCAACTCTTTATTATTGCAAGGATCGAAATAACTTAGTTAAGTTATTTAAGTATCTATTTATATATCTAAACCCAATGTATAAAATGAGAATGGAATATACCTCAAACACTCGTTTTAGAAGATAAAAAATTTTCTTAAGAGAAAGTAACTTAAAAATACTTAAAGCCTTTAAACTTTCTTGGACAAGCATTGGCTAAATAGTTTCTTCCACCATATTCTGCACACACGCGTATATAGATAGCAAAAAAAATCCTAGATGTAAATTAAAAAACTTATGCATGCATCTAATTAAACAACTCAATAACCATTGTGTAAAGTAATGGAAAAAAATTATCAACAATAAACAAAAATGAAATTAAGAAAACCAAACAAAAAATAAAAATCAAGATATCTGACATCGCAACACAGGTAATTTACATGGTTATATTTAATGAATTTCTCTATTAAAATAAATTTTTAATAGAAAAAATATTAAATTTGTAATAGAAACCAATACACACATAAAATTTATTGAATAATAATTAAAAAAAAACAATGCAAGACTGCACATATGAAAATTTTATAAGAAATCGATATTCAAAAAAACATTTAATCTATATAAAATTTTAAAAAAACCATAGATGAATTATATATACATCTCTAAAAATTAAACACACTCAATATCATTAAAAAACAATCACAATCTAATTAAAACATAAATAAAAAATTTATTTGAAAAAATATACACAAATAATGCATAAAGCAAAAAATAAAGATCAAGATATCTAACATCACAACACGGGTAATTTACCTGGTTATTTTTAATGAATTTCTCTATCAAAATAAATTTGTAATACAAAAAAATATATAATTTATAATAAAAATTGACACACACATAAAATTTATTAAACAATATATATATATATATATATAAACAATGCAAGGCTGCAAATGACACATAAAATTTATTAAATAATAATTAAAAAAAAATACAAGGCTGCACATATGAAAAATCTTATAAAAAAATCAATATTAGAAAAAATTTAATCTATATAAATAAAATAAAAACCACAGATGAATTATACCAACTTCTCTAAAAATTAAACACACTCAATGTCATTTAAAAATAATCACAATCTAATTAAAAACATAAATAAAAAATTTATTTGAAAAAATACACACAAATAATGCATTATTTTTTAAAAAACTAAAAAAAAAAGGAACCAAGTCAGGTTGCAGTGTCTGACCCAAATAAAGCAATGGCCTGTAATGTCAGGCCCAAGCACGACCCTTTATTTTTTAAAAAAAATTTAATGGAGTGAACGACGCATTAAAAAAAAATGATGTGTTGCTTGGGAAACCCACAAACTGGCCATTATGGTGGTTAAAAAAATAGGGCCCTTTATTTTTCACCTAAAATTTTATTTTCAATCCATTTTTACCCAAAACACCTTGAAAACACTCCAGAAGCCTTATTAAACCAATCCATGGCCATCAAAAGCCAACAAATCACCCCAAAATCCACTTGAAACAAAAATTCTTCTCGAGCCCAAATCTGTTGTTTTAGGTGTTTTCAAAGTGAAAAAAAAAACTAAACGTAACTCCCCTTATCATATGAAATTTTTTGACATAAAAATCAACTGTTTTGGTAGCCGAAATCTTCCCCAACAACCACTTTCTCTCTCTAAGCTAGAATTCGATGACTCTCTCTCTCTCCTTCCAACAGAAAAAGACTAAAAAAAGAAAAAAATGAAGTTAGCTACCAAAATATATTGTCTTGAAATTCAAGGGACTGGTCACCTAATATCTAAAAAATATAAGGGATTAAAATGAATGTTTCAGTGAAACTTTCAACTCGCTCCTATATTACCTGAAAGTTTTACTTCGGTCCCTTAGCTTTCATTTCAATCCTCCATTCTAAAACAATATGTAATTAGAGGCTAATTTGAGCTAAAAAAGTCAAATTGCACAAAATAAAAGTTCGATAACTAAAATAAAAATTATTAAAAAATATACTGCTCTATGCCATAATAAATTGTGAGAGAATGTACAATATTTTTTGCTACAATAAAAGGCTGGTACCTTTTAGTTTTTGTTGTAATTCTTAAGATGTTTAGCCAAGCACTGGTAGTTAGGTCAAAATTTTTCTTGAATATAACAAAAACATATATGGGTTATAGATAATTATTTAATATTGTTATTAAATTCAGTTGAGTGAGTCAATTTTAAAATTTCCTAACTTGATTTCTTGTCTACCCTAGATTTAAAATTATATTATGTTAGAGTGCTGCAAATTTATAAAAAAAACATAGATCTTAATTTTTCAATCAACGAAAGTGTCCGAAAAAAGTCTAGTGAGCAACAAGTCTTCTTTCACTGTACCCACCAAAAAAAATAAAGCGAACGATGTGTTATTCTCTCTTAAAGGAAAGAAAAAACAAAAAAAATCTAGGCATGAGCACGCTGGGCTTTTTCATTAAGGGAAGGTGAGTGGACCTAGCCCATTAGTGCTAGACTTTTTGTTTTTGTTGTTTTTGTTTTATTTTATTTTTATCTATCTTCATTAATTATTTTATTTTTAAATATTGATTTATGCACTTTCTTTTATTTCTTAAACAAATTGAGTTACTCTATGTTTTTAAATAGTGATTGATATTTTTATATCTTTTAGTTACATGATAACATAAAGAGATTGGTTTGATTTATGTTGAATTTTCTTACTATAATATTTGATATGATCTAACTATATTTGTATGAAGTTTTTATAAAAACATAAATTATGATGAAGAATTTGTATATATATTTATACTTTATTTCCACAGTGAAGAATAACTTCCCACTTTAATTAGTATTAATAATTCATTTTATTTATCAATTTATATATTTTATAGTTTATTATATAAATTATAAACAATATCTTTTTGTTTATCTGAAAAACATGTCCACAACATAATTTTTTTCAATTAAAAATTGATTTGAAATCTTACCCACAGCATAAATCAGATGTTTGCATAAATAGTATATTTGCATTTACAAATTAAGAAAATAATATTTTTAAAATATATCTATAATATTAATATATTCCTTTATTATATTCAAAATTAACTGACCGCGGGTTATAAAATTTGTTTTGATGATTGCGTGTGGTGGTATTGGGTATTGGCGATGAAAACCAAGCAAGATGGTATAGAAAATAAAAAACAAACCACATCGAAGCTTCTAGTGGATCAATCTTGTCGAGATTATTTTATGCTTCTTTCTTAAAACATTTTTTTCTTAGGCTGTCGTGGGCACCAGTGCTGGAACCATTTTTTTTTTCTTTGAACCGAGGAACCATGGTGGCGTGGTGGGAAATATACCACCAAATCAACATAATAGCAAATTTTGTTGATGATAATTCTTCATTTTGCCTTTGGGCTTTCTTTTTAGTTAACGCTTCGTTTTTGGGCTGGATTCCCAGTTTCCAGTAGCGGGCTTGATCTTGTACACCTATATGTCGAGGTCGGAGTGGGTTTTTTCCTCTCAATTGCATCGAATTTCATAGCAGTGATGGATGGACTCGACATGGAAATACCATCAGTGGCGTGGACCTCTCTTGAACATCTTAGTTGCAAACAATATTACATGGTTTACATCAAGGTATTTGAAAACTGAAGATTGAAAATACATCAAGCTATTCTTTCGCAGTAGGAACACTAAGAACTTGATACTTTATACGAGGAAAAAAAGGGATCAATTAGGCCCCCAACAAATCAGGTGTAAGAGCGCCTCAGCCTTCTCTTCCCTTCTCTTCCTCCTATAGTCATCAGCACCACTGTTCATTCCAGTGGCCCCATGACTATTACCACCAGATGCAGTGCTAATTCTGCACATATTTTTGCTGGCACTGTTAATGTTGCTTGGTGCTGATTCTGCCCCACCGATATTACTCTTCTGCGCCATGGACTTGAATGCCACCTCAAACTTGCACAGTCTTCTATTACCTCCCATTGCTCCTCTTTATCTCTCTCACTAACTTCTCTGCTAAAAATTTAGAGGTAGTCAAAAGAAGGGCATGTAGAAGTGATTCTTAAGGCAGTTGGAGTCTTGATCACTTGGCAGAAAGGTTGCTGGATGCGTTGAAACTAGTTAGGCGCGGTCTATTTATACATGCAAGGATAAAAGACTGGAAAGCAAAAAAACAGGGGCTTGCTTCCTCGGGATATGGGAAACTGGGTTCTTCTTTTCCTTGCCAATAAAATAAAAAAATCTTGAAGCTAATGAATGCCTCGCATGTCATCACCTTAAGATGTGAATTTAAATAGAAAATAAAAATAAAAATTTATTTGTATGAATTTACAAAGTGCTCATGAATTAATAGCACATGGATAGTCGTATTAACGAATCTATTCCATTGAAATAAATTAACGAATTCACAATTACTGGAATATATTTGTTAATTTTAAACCACCTTTTGTTATTTTTATTGTTTGGACGGAAGCTAAAACCACCCTTGCTAAGAAAAAAACAAAAAAAGGTGATGATTTCTCCCGCGGTGGAAACTGGAAAGTGTTGTGGTTTTGAGAAAACTGAGGTTGAATAAGGATTTTAGCTCCCAGGTTTGTGGGTAGTGGTTTTAAATTTTAATATTCCAAGGGGTGAGGGTCTAGCCTGTGTTTGGTGGTTTTAAAAATTTTGAATTTTTTTATTTTAAATTATTTTTTAATATTTTTAGATTATTTTAATAATGTGATAATATTAAAAATAAATTTTAATAAATAAAAAAATTATTTTAATATATTTTTAAATAAAAATCATTTAAAAAAATAATCCAACCAAACACTCCTAATCGCCGGCTTTTTAGCTGGATCTCCTGTTTAGGTTACGGCCTGTCTTTTCTTTTCACTTAATTTAATTTAATTGAAAGTAAGCACGTGCTCAAGTGACTTTTTGACAAAAGACACCCCCAGCTTGAGCACACGGTTATAAT
>Ga0325405_1001332_pt1 | contig 24985 bp, 9 predicted proteins | sample PopdelMetagenome_21_FD_205663 | JGI IMG/M metagenome (GOLD analysis project Ga0325405, IMG submission 205663) | Populus deltoides microbial communities from Bellville, Georgia, United States - Xylem-Control-R2 | ecosystem: Host-associated > Plants > Phyllosphere > Stem > Wood/Secondary xylem...
TTCAGAATCTGCTCAATTTAATTTTTTTACTATAAAAATATTAAGAACATGCAACTAGATATAGCTTTTTTTGCTAATCTAGAAATATCCTACATTGTCATCCATCTTCAAAATATCCTACATCTGGGAAGAGCATAATTCAAAATATTAAACTAGTATTTTTTAGATATTTTCCATTCATGTTAATTTGTTGATTCAAAGCAGACAAACCTTCTTTTCTATCCGTGACAATATCAAGCGGTGCTTTGACATTGGCACCCCTTTTCAAAATATCTAGAAAGAGCATGATTTATATGGCTGGCTAAGAGGCTGAACACATTCTTGCTAATCTAGAAGGTTGATCTTTCATCTTTCTTCATTGCAAAGAAAACGAAACCGTTTCTGCAAAATTATATAATAATATGGATAACCCATGAATTGAACTTCTATAAATCAAAAGTTTATTAGCACCAACCAAACCATCAAATCTTCCAAAGAGTTCTCGCTGAATCAGATAACCAATCTTGAACTGCCGCTTTTTCTGTTTTCCCACATTTACCTTCCATTCAGTAAAGATGACAGGCACTCCTCAAGAGACAGAAACCCAACAAGTATCATCTGCCACTGTCACGGAGGAATCCCACCCTAATGATCACCCACCAGCATCGGATGAGAAAACCAAGAAATGGGGCACCCACATCATGGGACCTCCAGCAGCACCTAACGTCCACCCTGACAACCAACAGGCTGCCTTATGGAATGCCAGTGAGCACCAGCAAATCCCCGAGCACCCATACCTGGTTTATACTCCCATTGACAAATCAGAAATGACAACCCAGAAATCTTTTGAACCTGTGATCCATAAGTTTCAGGAATGGGGCAAGATGGCAGAGACCGTAGCCCGTAACATCTGGCACAATCGTAAGTTGATGTTCACAAACCATGAAATATTAAATTTAGCTAATTGATCATCACTGTGACTGTGACCATGATAGAGTAGCGATTTTCTGGCATCAAAACGGACAACAAATTTAGTTCAAGTGTATCTTCAAATCTTATTTCTGATCTGTTTTAACACGCACCTGCACATACACTTTAATGCAGTTAGCACAGGGCCATCTGTGCCACAAGCTGCCTGGGGTAAGGTAAACCTGACGGTGAAAGCAATCACAGAGGGTGGCTTTGAGTCTCTCTTCAAGCATATATTTGAAACCGATCCTAATGAGAAGCTGAAGAAGAGTTTTGCTTGTTACCTCTCAACATCTACTGGCCCTGTTGCCGGGACGCTCTATCTATCAACTGCTCGAGTCGCGTTCTGCAGCGACCGTCCTCTGTGCCATACTGCTCCTTCTGGAGAGGAGGCGTGGAGCTACTACAAGGTAAATACATCGCTAGACAGCAAGTCGGATAGATTTTACTACATTCAAAGCTATTATTATATATATAGTTAAGCTCTGTTAAATTGGAAACAAAAGGTGATCAAGTTGAGAGAAATCGTGCATATATAAAAGGGTAGTTCACGGAGATACAGCGAAACAAAAATAAATCTCTTTGGCAATAAAACTCAAACTAAGTTTTCTATCTTGCTATAGCCATCCGTGTATATCATGGTACTAATGAATTCAATAATAATTTATTTTGAGCAGGTTATGATACCCTTGGGAAAAATAAGCACAGCCAGCTCGGAGACCATGCTGGAAAATCCATCAAGGAATTTCATTCAAATTGTCACCACCGATGGGCACGACTTCTGGTTTATGGGTTTCGTTAATTTCGAGAAAGCCTTGCAAAATCTATCAGAGAGCGTGTCAAGTTTCAAGGAAGCAGGAATTGCAATTCAACCAGTTGTTGCTTAGCCAATGATTGCATTTGGAGTTGAATCCTTCATGCCCTTCAAAATTTTGATTTTCACTGTTTCTAGTGGATTTATTGTTTGTTGTCTGAAGGGAGTTTTCTTTTGGTTTTCCTGATGTCATTCATTTATCCTCTTCTATCATGTATTCTTTTCTTTGATTGTTGTTTATGTAGTTATGTAGATTTTTGAAAACGGAGTTGCACTTGGATATATTTTCTGATATACTTTCTCCACCCTCCCACCGCATTCTTAATTTGGAAAAGCCTCAACAGCATTGTGAACAGTATAGCGGGCTAAATACTTAAAGACTCCTCAAAATTCGAGTTTCTATGAATGAAATGCTGTCAACATTAAAAAAATTTTTTAAAAAGTGACCCGGATGGCTTGTCATTTTAGGGCTTCAATTCTCTATAATGGGTTCATTTCAGATTTTTTTGTGAACGTTAATATTTGCAAGAATTGGAATTCCAAAAAACGCCGTGATTTGATCTTAACATTAATTCGTAGTATTGTCTTTCCATTTCATCCAAATAATTTCAAATGGTCAACGAAAATATTCAAAATAACATGACGTGATCAAAGAAAATCTAAGAAGGTTTATCCAATGTGCAAGTTGAGATAATCCCTCTGCAGTCGGCAGTGTCGTTGAAAGGAAAACTTTTACGCAGCCAAAACCGTCGTAATTTGATTGCTAGAGCACTGGAGGACTGTCTAAAATTAAGTTTTTTCAGCAAATGCCAAGAGCAGAGAATCCATCCCCACCGCGGAAAGTGAATTAATAGCGGAGATGCAGGTTGCCACCACAAATCAACCGATCGGGCACTATGTCGGCAAAGGATATGACAAATCAATTGTAGAGAAAATAGACAATTGCTTCCTCAAGCCCGTAATTAGTATTAATACTAATTAATCAGCTTGAGTTTTAGCAATACACAAATCAACCTATTGCTTAGAAGCTAGGGTTGCGACAAGAACTCCTACTGGAGGTGAAATGGTAACTTTCGAAGACAGATAATTAAGAGTGGTACATGAGCTGGGTTCAGAACATCGTGAAACAGTTCGGTTCATATCTGATATGGGCGTTAGAGCATTGAGAGGACCTTTTCCTAGTATGAGAGGACCAGGAAGGACACACCTCTGGTGTACCAGTTATTGTGCCCATGGTAAATGCTGGGTAGCCAAGTGCGGAGCGAATAACTGCTGAAAGCATCTAAGTAGTAAGCCCACCCTAAGATGAGTGCTCTCCTATTCCAACTTCCCCAGAGCCTCCGTACGCAAATGCATAGTTAAATTAGAATAGGATCAGTTTATGAGGTCTTTTTGACATGATCCATTAAATTAAGGTTGCTGATAGCATATTGGATATTTAAACTGATGGTGAGATATTATTTTTTAAATTATGATATAATTATTTTTATTATAACATTTATTTAATTTTAAAAATTTACAAGGATTTGTTTAGTATTGGAATCATTATTATCAAATAAAATTTTATCTTTATTTTTTTTATCTTGTGTTTTTTTATCTTGTTTTTATTATCTCTATCTTTTCTATTCTGAGATAATAATCAAACACTATTTAAAAAACAAGAATACTTTGAGTTAGACAATTAAAAAAAAAATAGCATCATTAACTACAATACAATGCTCTTTATAAAAAGAAGGATTGTGGAATTGAAATCATAATTCAGAACATTGAAAAATTCGTGCAAGAAGTAGAAACTCTGATAAATCCATAAAATTATTCCTTACCAAAGACTACGCTCAAAGTTAATTAATTTATAAGCTGATGGATATGAGAGTATAAAAAAAAGAATTCGATACAAAAGTATCTAATTTTAAAATTTATAAGTTGACTCATTATCTTGAAGATAGCATGGTCAAGGAGGGAGGGAGCTAAAATACAGTTTCAATCCTTTAAGAATAAGTTCAATTTCTAATATTTAACTAGAAGATGAGTATTTTTTGTAAGTAGTAGGGAATGACAAGAGACACTATTTTTCTTTTTAATTATATGATATAAATATTTTTATTATAATATTTTTTTAATTGTTAAGATTTACAAGGATTTGCTTAATATATGAATTATAATGCTAGTTGAATTCATGTAACTATCAATTTTCCCAAATTAAGACTGAAAATAGGGATGTTTAACTTATTCTTTTTATTGAAAATTATTAAATCCCAAACTTTTTAGAGTTTTATCTATATTTCTCAAAAATCTCAGCTATAAAAACAATCAAAACTCACGAAAGACTTTGGTGAGGAAAATTCAATATTGCACGGCTAGTTTTTGCTCTTGCCACATCTACCTTCCATTCAGTTCTAGTCGGTCAAAATGACAGCTCACCTCAACAGGCCCAGCAACATGATGTACCAGTCCCAGCATTATCAGCTCCCAAAAGCTACAGGAGCAGAGTTTCATGAGCCACCCTCATCGTCCACTGTCACAGAGGGGTCGCCGCTTCAACCACCACCAATATCGGATGAGGAAACCAAGAAATGGGGCAGCCACGTCATGGGACCACCGCCAGCACCTAATGTCCACCCTGACAACCAATGCTAATCATGTGCAGAACACGTAATATGATAACTACTTAAATAAAAAAAATAATACTAATGAATATTCGAGATTCAACGAGTTAGACATGGATATGGATGTTTCTTTTTAATAGATAATCTATAGTTTATAATTATTTATTTTGGATATGGATAAGATGAGTTAGATATAAATATCTATATATTTTTTAATAGATAATGAATAGCAAATGATTATTTATTTTGGATATATATAATATTAAAAAAATCTAAATATTCTAAAAATATATCAATATAATATAAATATATATTTCAAGTTAAGTTAATGCAAGTTTGGGTTATACTTTATAATATTTATATTATGTTCATTATACATCAAGTAAAGTAAATATAAAAAAATATTCTTTCATTTATATTGGGTAATTATTTATCGGGTTGGCTTCAATTTTTTTTTTGTTAGGCAAACCTTCTAAAAATCCCCAAATTTTGAAGCGAGTTTAGATTAGATTCACAATAATTAAATCCGAAATGTAAGAATGAAGTCTCAATCAAATCCTTCATTAATGATATTAAGTAACACTCGAGGATGGTGTGATTTTTTTTTAATTTTTTTATTTACAAAAACAAGCAAATTTTTTAAGATTTTTACTTTTGAATCACGTGAATCTCACATGTAGACCAAACTTTATATATATATATATATATATATATATAGACACACACACACACAAAAAACTCTTGTATTTATTAGTATAATTTATTCTCGTTATCCCATGATTACTTAACCATTACATTAACCTAAATTAGCATAATGATTTGATTGAGAATTCATTAATACACAGAGGATTTAATCTAGATGAAAAATATATTTAGACCTAACCAAGATTAGCCCTATAGGCTGAGGGCTTTTTTGAGGTTTCCTCCATAATGTTGCAAAATATGATTTGATTTTATCAATCTTAGAAAATTAAAACAACAGGAACCAACATTGACACAACCAAACAAATGCAACCCCTTTCCAGTTTGGCATGGGGAATTATAGTTTGATCCCAATAATTTTAAGTTTTACCTTTTTGGTTTTTTTTTTTTTTTGTGGGTTTCACATTTCTTTACTAAAATTCATTTATTTTACCTTCCAATTCATAAACTTTGAAATCAGAAAAATAGTCATAAAAAAATAAAATAAAAAAGAGAAAATTATTGATTAACTACATTTCTACCATTAAAAATATCGATTTTGGTGTTATTAAATTTCTTTTCATGAAAAAAAAAACATTAAAGTATTTTAATAGATTTTTAAATAAAAATTACATAAAAAAAAATACATATTTCAATGTTAATCAATACCTTAGGTTCCTGTTCATTAAAAAAAAAGAGAGAGATGTTGCTTTCGCCTGATGACATGTTTGGGTATTTCAAAGCAAAGCAGCCAAACCTTCCTTTCTTACCGTGATGATGAATCGGTCGACAAGCGATAAATTAATATTTTTTTAGATATTTTGTTACTTCGTTGATGCAAAGCAGACAAACCTTCTTTTCTATCCGTGATAATATCAAGCGGAGCTTTGACAATGGCACCCGTTTTCAAAATATCTAGAAAGAGCATACTTTATATGGCTGGCTAAAGAGGCTGAACACATTCTTGCTAATCTAGAAGGTTGATCTTTCATCTTTCTTCATTGCAAAGAAAACGAAACCGTGTCTGCAAAATTATATAATAATATGGATAACCCATGAATTGAACTTCTATAAATCAAAAGTTTATGAGCACCAACCAAACCATCAAATCTTCCAAAGAGTTCTCGCTGAATCAGATAACCAATCTTGAACTGCCGCTTTTTCTGTTTTCCCACATTTACCTTCCATTCAGTAAAGATGACAGGCACTCCTCAAGAGGCAGAAACCCAGCAAGTACCTCCACCACCACCTAAGGCTGATCAAGAGGCAGAATTCCATGAACCAACCTCATCTGCCACTGTCACGGAGGAATCCCACCCTAATGATCACTCACCAGCATCGGATGAGAATCCCAAGAAATGGGGCACCCACATCATGGGACCAGCAGCAGCTCCTAACGTCCACCCTGACAACCAACAGGCTGCCTTATGGAATGCCAGTGAGCACCAGCAAATCCCCGAGCACCCATACCTGGTTTATACTCCCATTGACAAATCAGAAATGACAACCCAGAAATCTTTTGAACCTGTGATCCATAAGTTTCAGGAATGGGGCAAGAAGGCAGAGACCGTAGCCCGTAACATGTGGCACAATCGTAAGTTGATGTTAACAAACCATGAAATATTAAATTTAGCTAATTCATCATCACTGTGACTGTGACCATGATAGAGTAGCGATTTTCTGGCATCAAAACGGACAACAAATTTAGTTCAAGTGTATCTTCCAATCTTATTTCTGATCTGTTTTAACACGCACCTGCACAAACACTTTAATGCAGTTAGCACAGGGCCATCTGTGCCAAAAGCTGCCTGGGGTAAGGTAAACATGACGGCGAAAGCAATCACAGAGGGTGGCTTTGAGTCTCTCTTCAAGCATATATTTGAAACTGATCCTAATGAGAAGCTTAAGAAGACTTTTGCTTGTTACCTCTCAACATCTACTGGCCCTGTTGCCGGGACGCTCTATCTATCAACTGCTCGAGTCGCGTTCTGCAGCGACCGTCCTCTGTGCCATACTGCTCCTTCAGGGGAGGAGGCCTGGAGCTACTACAAGGTAAATACATCGCTAGAAACCAAGTCGGATAGATTTTACTACATTCAAAGCTATTATTGTATATATAGTTAAGCTCTGTTAAATTGCAAACAAAAGGTGATCAAGTTGAGAGAAATCGTGCATATATAAAAGGGTAGTTCACGGAGATACAGCAAAACAAAACTAAATATCTTTGGCAATCAAAGCTCAAACTAAATTTTCTATCTTGCTATAGCCATCCGTGTATATCATGGTACTAATGAATTCAATAATAACTTATTTTGAGCAGCTTATGATACCCTTAGATAAAATAAGCACAGTCAGCTCGGAGACCATGCTGGAAAATCCATCAAGGAAGTACATTCAAATTGTCAGCACTGATGGGCACGACTTCTGGTTTATGGGTTTCGTTAATTTCGAGAAAGCCTTCCAAAATCTATCAGAGAGCGTGTCAAGTTTCAAGGAAGCAGGAATTGCAATTCAACCAGTTGTTGCTTAGCCAATGATTGCATTTGGAGTTGAATCCTTCATGCCCTTCAAAATTTTGATTTTCACTGTTTCTAGTGGATTTATTGTTTGTTGTCCGAAGGGAGTTTTCTTTTGGTTTTCCTGTTGTTATTCATTTATCTTTCTCTCATGTATTCTTTTCTTTGATTGTTGTTTATGTAGTTATGTAGATTTTTGAAAACGGAGTTGCATTTGGATATATTTTCTGATATACTTTTCCCACCCTCCACCGCATTCAACATCGTTTTCCATTTCTTAATTTGCAAAAGCCTTAACAGCATCATGAACGGAGATAGCGGGCTAAATACTTAAAAGACTCCTCAAAACTCGAGTTTCTGTGAATGAAATGCTGTCAACATTAAAGAAAAAAAAACAGAGAGACCCGGATGGCTTGTCATTTTAGGGCTTCAATTCTATAATGGGTTCATTTCAGTTTTTTGTGAACGTTAATATTTGCGAGAATTGGAATTCCAAAAAACCCCGTGATTTTATCTTTAACATTAATTCGTTGAAATGCCTTGCCATTTCATCCAAAGGGTTATCAAATGGTCAAGGACAATAACATGACGTGATCAAAGAAAATCTAAGAAGGTTTATCTATTGTGCAAGTTGAGATAATCCCTCTGCATTTGGCACTGTTGTTGTTGAAAGGAAAACTTTTACGCAGCCAAAGCCGTCGTAATTTGATTGCTAGAGCACAGTTTATAGTCTAAGAAACGTGATGGACTCTTCAACCTAAATATATTCAGATAGGACTGTCTAAAATAAAGTTCTTTCAGCAAAACGCCGGGATTCTGATATTCAGGTGAATTGGTAACTTTCGAAGACAGATAATTAAGAGCACGCAAATGCATAGTTAAATTAGAATAGGATCAGTTTACGAGGTCCCTTGGCTGGACCCATTAAATCAAGGTTGCTGCAACATATTCGGATATTTAAACAAAAAACAGCCAAGCTATTAAATTAATTAATGGTGTCTATCTATAAACTTCGATTCTTCTCCTGATAATTTCAATCGGTCAAGCGGCCAAAAAGTTCTCTGGCATTGCCACCTGTTCACCTAGATAGCCCTTCTCGACAGAGCATGTGGCTAACAGGCTAAGGATGTTTCCACTCTAGAAGGCTGGTTTATCTGTTTTCTTCAATGCAAAGAAATACGTGTGTGTAGGCTGTAGGACACCCAAACCTTGAACCTCTATATTTAGACAGCGCTCTATAAGCTCCATAAAAACAATCAGCCTTTACAAAGGAAAATTCAATCTCGCACTGCTAGTTTTTGCTCTTGCCACATCTACCTTCCATCCAGTTCTAGCCGGTCAGAATAACAAGCACGTCTCAACAGACACAGCAACATGAAGTACCAGTCCCACCATTATCAGCTCCTAAAGCTACAGGAGCAGAATTTCATGAACCACCCCCATCGTCCACTGTCACAGAGGGTTCGCAGCTTCATCCACCACCATTATTGGATGAGGAAACCAAGAAATTGGGTACCCACATCATGGGACCACCAGCAGCACCTAATGTCCACCCTGACAACCGGCAAGCTGCCTTATGGGTTGCCGTTGAGTACCAACAAATCTATTAGTATCCTTACGTGGTTTATACTGCTGTAGAAAAATCAGAGAAGTCAAGCCATAAAATCTTTGAACCTGTGATCCATAATTTCCATGAATGGGGCAAGAAGGCAGAGACGATAGCTCGTAACATCTGGCACCACTGTAAGTTGATACAACAAATCCTAAATATAGCTAATTTATTGTGAGCAATCGTATTTGAGCATGATCAAGGTGAACTGAACATCAAACTTTATTTCAAGTACAAGTATGTTTGCTGATTATCTATATCTAAAATTGCAGTGAAGGCAGGACCGTCTGTTCCAGAAGCTGCTTGGGGTAAGGTACGTAAACCTGACAGCGAGAGCACTAACAGAGGGTGGCTTTGAATCTCTCTTCATACTGATATTTGAAACTGATCCTAGTGAGAAACTGGAGAAGACTTCTGCCTGTTACCTATCAACTTCTACTGGCCCTGTTACTGGATCCCTCTATCTATCAATTTGCTCGAGTGGCTTTCTGCAGTGATCGTCCACTATGCTATACTGCCCCTTCAGGCCAGGAGGCATGGAGCTACTACAAGGTAAGAATATTTGAAGGCACAAATTCTTGTTACTACATTTAATAGTTATTTTCATAATGGATCTCCATTGAATTGCAAAGAAATGCAAAGGTAGGAAAAATCTGACAAAAACAGGTACTTGCAGAAATAAATCAAGAAGCTAAACATTTCAATATATTATATTATCGACACATTAAAGCTCGATCTAAAGTTTAACGATGAAAATGTTTATTTAACAGTCATTTGTTTTTTCCCTGAGTCTTTAGTACCATAATATGTCCAATATCATTCATGAAAACCAGTTTGTAACAGTAACAAATCGAACACTGTCAGTCTGTCACAGGTTCTGCACCACACAGAATTTTGTATCTAATACTTTTACACTAGACATTATAAATTTAATTTATATTAAATTACGTTTATAAATGGTTGTTTCTGTTTCAATAGACGTTTGCAGTGCCCTATAAATCTCTATATTATAAATGACTAAGAATAATAATATATAATTCTGATGAATGTGTATTTGTAAAGATTGAAAGGTATTTATAAGGGTCTTTTGTGATTAAAAATTATATTATATGTATAAAAAAATACTCAATAAATATTTTTAACATCATTTTTTTTCTTAAGAAATACTTACAAATATAGTGCATTTCAATATTAAATGACTAAATGATTATTAATTATTTCATTTCTGCCGAAGAAAAAACAAAAAAAAACTGAGTTTGATAGAATAGTCAATTTTTTTATATTTTATCAGGACTTATCTCTTTTTTTTACAATTAAATAAGATTAAATCATTAAAAAAATTAAAACATAACTTCCATCCTCATTATTTTTGAATTGAAGGTTTTTTTTTAATTTTATCCTCTAATTTTTTATCCTATGAGATATGATCTACCATTACCGAAAAGGTAGTCGAGAAAAACGAAAATGAGATGCAGTATGATTTTAGAATTTGGATTCTAACCTAACCCAAGAGTCCGATACATTCAATCTAGGCCCATTATGTAATGGGCTTTTTCGGACCTTAGGCTTAATATGGCATCCAGGTTCTGCTGTATATGTAATGGGCGTTTGCGGATCCTTGAGCTTAGTACCACACTGCGAGGGACGGCAAATAATTCCCGGCCCTCCAAACCCAACTGTCGTTTGTCCTTTTTGCCTGCCACCTGCGGCTCTCTGAATCCAACTTGGAAATTCTCTTACGAGATATATAGTGAAATCTGGAAATTAAATAGAGTTTACCAAAAATTTTGATCTGATGCTTTTTTTTTTAGATTATTTAGAGTAGATTACCAATTTAATTACCATCACAACCTTATCGTTAATTTGGTTTACAAGTCATCAAAAAAATATGATTTAACTCAAAATCTTTTGAAATTATAAACTAAAAAAAGTATGTTGAAATCAAAATTTCTTTGCACGAAAAAATAAACATATTCTCCTGCAGTGGACATCCTTGACCTACTTTTTAGAAGGGACGAGGTTTATAAGCACGTCCAATAATTTTCATATTATATTTTCATACAATAAATAAATTTTTTTAAAAAAATTATTTTAGCATGCAATTTGATTTTAATAACCAGTTTATTAAAGTCACGAGAACTTGGCCAATATTTTAAAAAAATCCAAAAAAATTATTTTGTTTTCTTTTAATATCCGGGATTATGAATTTATACGTAAAACGTACTCTCGATATTAAAAATATAGTTTTTTTTATTTGACGCTAGAACGGTTAGGTTTTACCTCATTAAGATAAGAACCTCCTTATTGAGGATGATTTTTCTTGAATCTTAGACAGATAAGACAAACAACTAGAAAACGCGACCAAACCTTAGATTTTGATCAGACAAATAAAACAATGCAGCTTACCTTAGGTAGGGTGTATTTAGGGTGCTAGTATATTTCCTTTACGCAACCAGTTTCCGTACCTGATCTCTGAGACCAGTTAGGGTTCCTAATGACCATAATACTAGGTGGCGACTCCCATTCCATTTTTTTCCATTGATAAGAGACAAGAATTCCTTATCTCTCCATATTTTCCAGACACCCACATATTGAGTGTGGAGGATGATCGCCGCGACGCCGCACACGTGTGACAACATACATGTGTGTGTGTGGATTTTGATTGATTTAGGCCATGTTTGTTTTTTGAAAAGTGGTTTCAGGGAAATCATTTTTCAAACTTTCCTCTGTTTGTTTGCCATTAGAAAAGTTGTCAACGAAAAACAATTTCCAGTCAAAGAAAAATTTAGCTTGGTTTTCAGGAAAGTGTTTTCCTGAAACATTTGGGCGGAAAACAATTTCCGGAAGTTGTGAAAAAATTAGAAATGTCATATTATTTGCTGATTATATCAAATTTGGTCCTCAAACTTTTGATTGCTATATATATTTTGTTTTGAATATTTATTTTTCAATTTAATCTCTTAAAATTTAATTTTTATATTAACTTTGGTTCTCATTTTTATAATTGTTATTTGATTTTTCCTTATCATTTTCTTATTGAAATTTTTTATCTATCAAATTTGGTCCTCATTCTTTTGATTGTTACTTATTTTATTTGAAATATTTTATGAAATGTTAATTATTATTATTTTAATTTCTTCATCTTTCATTTTTATTTTATTTTTTAGATTTGATTTTTATTATTTTGATTATTATTTATTTTATTTGACATAATTTATGAAATTATATTTTTTTCAATTTCATCCTCATTCAACTTTTTAATTTATAAGATTTGTTCCTCATTATTTTAATAAACTTTAGAAAATAAAACATTAATAAATTATTTTCCAGTTCATTTTCCATGACATAACCAAACACTGGAAAGTATTTTCCAACTTATTTTTCATTACACTATCAAATATCAAAAAATAATTCACTTTACAAAAAAATTATTTTTCAGTAAACAAACACGGCCTTAATACTAAATGCAGTGATGCAGTTAATTATTTAAAGGTCGAGATAATTAATATATGGGTAGTAATCTCTTGTTGAATCTTTCAATCCCAGTGTCTGTTGGTAAAAAATGTACAAATTAATTTAATGTGTATTCTTTAATAATTCTGGATCAAGAACTGTAGACGTGATATGTTTTAATTTTATTTACAATTTATATGGTTTTTTTTTTTAATTCTTTATGAGGTCTTCTTTACACTTTTTGAGGTTTCCATTTTATGTATCCCTTATGTGGGTTTGTGATGCTATGATTAAAAGCATGTTTGGCAGTGTGGTAGTGGTTGTTTTTCAAATAGCTTTTCATGCTGAAATACATGCTAATGATGTTTTTTTATTTTTTAAAAATTATTTTTGACATCAGCACATCAAAACGATCCAAAAAGTACAAATCACACTCAATTTTAATAAAAAAAAAAATTAAAATTTGATCAAAAACAGGTTAAACCACAGAGCCAAACAGACTCTAAAAAAGATTTCTTGAACGATGTTAATAATCAATTCCCAGATCTAACGGTCAGAAGAGGAAATAAATTAAAAGATTTTAAGATAACAAAGGTATTGAAGGACCGTCGAGGTTAAAATAAGTATGTTAACGGCATCTTCCCTTTATAATATAATTTTTCCCAAGAGAGAGTTGTTTTTTGTATTTCCATTTTATGATATATAAGGAGTCATCCACTACCACTTTAGGTGCATTTTATATATATGGAGAGATTTAAGATTTTTTTATAAAAAAGGAATTTGAAATGCTAGACATTTCTGTATTAAATAATTTTAATCTCAAATATTAACCCTGCGAGCACTACTATATTTTTCCCAAAACTAGAATTGTGATTCTTTTCAAAATGGAGGCATCGAGTTCCCAAGTGCTTTTGGTTATTTAATGCCATCTATGGTTTCACAACTTGTTTAGGTTTTCTTCTACGTATTTTGATTTAAAAAATTAGTTGAAAATAAGTTTTTGAGTAAAAAATAAACAAAAACCCTATTTTTTTAGTTACAACATAGTGACAAAAATCTAGAAAAATATAAACGACACGTCATCAAAAAAAAAATTCAAAGAATATTAGGGTAAACAATATGTCATCTGCTCTAATTGTATTTTTTAAAATATAAAACTTACGCACTGACTTGCCTTTGCAGACTCGCGCATAAGCCCTTACTAATTGAACAAGCCAGGCTCAATGATGCTGGCATTTTTTTTTTAATTTTTTTTTGAAAAAATATGTTTGTTTATATGTTTATTTTAAATAATTTTATAATTTATATTTAATTAATACCCATTCTCTCTGATTTCTTATTTTTTGTATTTAGCTTTTTTTAAATAGTGTTTATTTTTTAATTATTTTGTATCTGTATAATTTTTTAAGAGATTATTCTAATTCATTTATAGTTTTTTTATGTTTTATATAATTAAAATTTATTTTTGAATAGTATTTGTAATAAGTACAACATTGCGAGATATTTTTTTCTTTTGATTTTATTCAATCAATTTTATGTGTGTCTATTTCTAACTAATATCATTTAATTAAATAAAAAAGTTGATATAAATAAATAAAGTTATTGAACACAATTAGGCAAATAATTCATGTTGCGAGATCAAATATCTTGATTTACATCTATTTCTTGACTTTTTTAAATACATAAGTAGTTATTTTTAATGATATATTTTTTTATTTATTGACATAAATGATTTTTTATTTGTTTAATTAAATATACACAAGTTTTTTTTTATTTGCACTTAATATTCCTACGTAAAAAAAGATATAAAAAAAACTTGCATGTTGAATTTTTTTTTTGAAAAACAAATATCTCACCCGCAATGGATCACATATTAAATAGCTAGTGTTTGCTATAATGCGAGCATCAACGAGTTCCTGTATTTATTAGATTATTGGGTTTGAATTATTTCGTTTCAAACTAATGGTCCAAGTTAAATGTATACATTGTAAGGCATCTCCAATGGATTGCTAGATGGAAAGCTAAAAGAAAGGGATTTTTCTGTATTTTTCTCCAAGAGAAGAGCTATATTGAAGAACCAAAATGACATTTATATGTTGGAGAGTTATTCTTATATATTGGTTAAAAGTGTTAAAAATTTGTTTAATATATTTTTATGTAAAATAAAATAAAATTGATTGGAGTTGTATTAATCAGTTATAATCAATAAATAGTTTTATTAATTTTAAAATACAAATGACTTTTTTAAATGATTTTTTGTCATCGGAATTAATATTAAAAAAATATTTACACGATTCAAAAAATTTATATGACGGGTTTAACTTTTCTAAATGATGTCTCCCATGCTCAGTAGTGTCGGTATTCTGATTTCTGAGCAACATCAGGAGGAGTAATTAGCGTTATATGTGTGTCTATATATATATATATATATATATATAAAAGGATGCAAGATATGGAAGAAAGATAAAGGTTTTCAGGGGAAGAACATGGATAGGATACTCGAACAGACAAACCTAGATTCCCTAGCCAGAACTGTTTGTATGATAAAAGATAAAGGTTTTCAGGGGAAGCGGGTCCTTTTCTTCCCTCTGTACTTCCGACATCAGCCCCTTGACCAACTGATCAATTGTCTTCTAGCCCAGCAGCAAGAGATTGTTAAAAAACAATCAAAGAAAATTAGAAAATTAATTAGGAGAAGGAAACAACAGGTATACCTGTATTAATTTGTTCTAAATCATTAAAGATTTGGAATGTTTGGGTTTAAAATGGAAAAAACATGGGAGCTATCTGCCTATATATACTCTATATTGGATACCCAAAACACGTTAAATCTTCTGTTAAACAAGGGATAAGAAAATAATCAGTATACTTGGTATAACCATTGAACTTCAGAAGAACTATACATGTGTAAAGAAAACACAAATTAAGAACAAGAGACAGCTTAGCAGGAGCTACCCTCCTCTCTTTCCCCGCGCGCACCCTGCAACCTTGATCAAAGAAGGGTGATGAAATAAATAAATATGTTTCTATCAAAACTAATTTAGGACAATGGAAGTATGATTTACTTTGTTGGAAATGATAATAGCAATATCTTCGCTTTATTTGATCCCACACAGTTCAGCCTTAGATCCCCCTCTCTCCTGTCAAGAAAGCAAAAGAAAAGGATTCTTTGTTTTCTTCATGCATGTAGTCCCTAGTTCCAGCTATGAGTGACCTACCCCCATGGACCATCTCAAGGGCATCTCTCCCTGTGTCTGAAATTCGAATCTTTTAGGACGAAGGGCCTCACCTCCTCAGACCACACAGCTCATGACTCGCCTCTCATCTGTTTGCATGCCAGGCCTTTTTGTTTATAGTAGTGTTTGGAGCTTCGTATACGTTGTCAATTTCCACTTTCTTGAATCTTTTGGCAAAGGGAACTTATTCTCGACTGCACTTGAAATACAAATTTATTTCTCATATTCTGTTTTATGTTCGAAGTAAAAGTAGAAAGTGTCCATATCCTTCTTGCATCTGCACTGGAAGCAGTAAAAATACCCGACTAAAGATTTAGTAAGATATCAACGGTGGTATCATGGTATGGAGACCAGTAACCCTTCCAAATATCTATATACGATTGTGTTCACGGTAGCATTGGAATTGGAGAGCACGCCATGGTCAGGATGTTTGGGCTGTTATGGGTTAGGACTATATTAATTAGTTAACGTTGCTGTCGTGTACTATTTTTGAATTTGCCTATTTTGAGATTTTTTTTACTTGAATTTCTTGATGAAGTTGCTTGTTATGATTGGTGATGTGTAGGACTTGTGATAGACCTGACTCCATACTAAAAAGTCCCAAGATTTGTTCATAAATTGTATCTTTGCAAATTTGCCACAACCCACTTCTAATCGAAAGACCAGCTCCCTGGACTTCTGCGATATCCAGATCTCAGCAAGACATAACTCTAGATAGCCTTTGAGCAAGGATACTCAAAAAAAAGATGGTCACGATCCTCATCAGCATTTCCAAACAGCACACAGCCACACAGGGAGCATTAACCTGCCTTCCCAGAGCAATTTGCCGTATCTTGCTATTATGAACAGCCAACCAAGAAACAAAATTGTGTCCGGGAATTTTGAAAGAACCCCAGATTGATTTATGCCAACTAACTCTAGGATTCTTACATCTGGATAATTCCTAAGCACTCCGAACTGAAAACTCACCATTAGTATTTGCTTTCCAAATCAGCTTATCCTCTCTAGCAGGATCAGGAAATAAAACACCACATATAACCATCCTTAACCATGTTTCGTATTTTTTAAAAGTTAATGAATTAACACTGAACACCCAAAATGCGATAAAGTGTATACCTAGATTGGGGTGGGGAGAGAAATTTAAACATATAATTGCGAGCCAGAAATAATGCTCAATTTGCAGGGTCTTCATGCAATATTTCAGAAATTAAATGAGTGATAGTGAATTTTTAACTAAGCACCAAACTGATATAGTACTAAATTTATAGGGACCAAACATGGTTTCTCCATATGTTGACAAATAACCCAGCAGCATGCAGCCCCTCATGCTTCACTATCCGGGGCAATACTGATGGAGTTCGGTGAAGGGAGTATTTAAAAAAATTAAAAAATTAATTTAAAATATTTTTAAATATAAAACATTAAAGCGATCTAAAAAAAATAAAAAATAATAATTTAAAAAAATTTAAAATTTTAAAAAACACTACTTCAAAAAATAAAAATAATTTACCAATGAAAAGTTAAGAAAGAATTTTAGAAACTATAATATTTACTAGAATTATATGTCCCTTTTTTTTTCAAATCTTGTCTGGCGCATGATGACAATTTTTTTTTTCATTCATTTTCTGGTAAAGGGATGAATTAATAAACTATGAGCAGTGAGTTTCCATTAGAATTATGGTAAACCAATTTTTTTTTTTTTCAAAAGAGCTTGTTATGCCTTTATGGTGATACATATTCTTTTCTTTTAAACAAACGAGAACAAATTCGAGGTGGAAATTAAGTGGAAACAGTGGCGGCAGCATGAAAAATGTTAAGGGACTCGAAAAATAGAATAAAACTAAAAGGGTGAAACGAAGAAATTCCAAGAGTATGGAGGGCCATAGGCAAAATGCTAGTTCTGTCCCGAACGATAAATCAATTTTTTTTAGCATCAAATCATGATATAGTATGAACGAGTCCCCCCTCATTTAATTTCTTTGATAGACCAAGCAAGAACAATATTTTATACCATTGGAATATTGAAAACCTTGAATGATGGAGTACGTAACAAATAGAAAACTTTAGAATAGCTTCTTAATTATTTGATAATGAAATCGTATTATATCTTCTCTCAATAAGTATATCTTCTGTCAAACCCTCAAATTACACTTTCTATTGTTTTTATGATTAATCATTTATTTATTAAGAGTTTGATTGGAAACGCTCGTCAACCCGTGTTTTTTTTTTAAAAAATTTAAAAATTAATTTTTTATATTTTAAATCGTTATGATACGCTGATTTCAAAAATTATTTTAAAAAAATAAAAAAAATATATTATTTTAATACATTTCAAAATAAAAATCACTCTAAAAAACAATTCCAACCACAATTTCAAACTACTCCTAAACAATGAGGGCATCTAACATATTAAAAAAACATATATAAAAATTAACCTAGTAAGACTTTAATGCCCGACGCTCAACATTCATGCATCCCTAGCTAGTCAAGCCAGCTTAAATGAAGTTTTGACCGCAAAATGCTATAAATGTATAATCTAATGGCAACTTTTGATCCAAAAAGTCAGATGATCATTAACATTGAAAGCGTGCTCGGGTTTCCTTAATGTTCAAGTAGTTAATTTAACATGCATTTAACTTAATTTCTTTGTCCTGGTCTTGAGTCCTGAAAGCGTGCTCGGGTTTCCTTAATGTTCAAGTAGTTAATTTAACATGCATTTAACTTAATTTCTTTGTCCTGGTCTTGAGTCCTGAGTGCTGACTTCTTCAATTCTCCTATACTTTTCTAATTAAATCGGAGGTAAATCTTGTCAGCGTAAGGCTACGAGTCTAAAGTCCGTAATATCATAATCAGAAAAGAAATTCGTCAAATAACAACAAAACTTGGCACGCAATGAACATTCAACAGTGTAATCATGATTCAACAAGGAACATTCATTGTCATCGTTGTTTTAGTTTTACTATGCAAATTATAAATTTAGTTCTTTTCATTGTCTATTTACATTCTCAATAAGTTAAAATCATATATATTAGTATACATACATAGGGTGTGGGCCGGTGTGTAATTGATATTTTCTAGACCTAGAGGGTTGATCCAAATACATATTAAACATTCAATCATATATAATCAATATGATATTGAAATTGAATCTAAAGTATTTGCTTGATCTTTTGTACTCTAATTGGTTTTGTATCTCTTTGTGAGTGGTGAAATATTATTTTTATTGTATTTAAGTGATAAGTTATTTTCATTTATATCTCTTTTTTATGCCTTAGAGTGGAGGGTATAAACTATCATTTATGTGGGATCTTTTTAATACCCTATTTCAATCTTCTTGGTTTTGAGTTGGTATTAGAGGTTTGGATTTACAGTCATAGTTTTCGGTGGTCCTCATGTATAAGATTTTAAGAGGGAAATTGATCGTGCTCTTAAAATGGATGAAATGAGAAAGTGAATCTAGCAACTTGTAAATTTTTTTGAACGATACGAGAATCAGAGAATCATGTTGATGATGGGAATGATTTAAAAAATGGTTTTTCTAGTAATAATGATGAGCATGTTAGTCCTTTTTATCGCAAACCAAACTATAAATCCAGTGATCATTCTTCTTCTCATCACCATAGAAAAAAAAAAAAGTTCTGATGTGAAAGTTGATAGGTTGCCTTTTCAAGTAAAAACCTTTGCATGATAATATTTTTAATGATATACCACTTGGATTTTCTCATATAAGGAATGATCAATATTGCATTGATTTCATTCTAAGGGCTATCCTTCCTATTAAGATAACTTATAGAACCACAATATATATGAAGTTATAAAGATAGGTTGATGAGATGATTATCGGAGGACTTTGTAGGAGAAAACAAGAGTCCATGTTTTGTACTACTTTTATATATGTAGTTGATGAATAATGTATTTAAACCTTTAAATACTAACTTTTAAAAATATTATTGTTATTTATATTGATGATATTCTTTTACAGCGTAAGGATAAATATAAGCATATTATTGTTCATTCATGTGTTGTACCTTAAACTTTAAGAGGTTAGAGATTCTACTTTAACTCAAGGAAGTGTTAATTCTTCACTAGCAGTCTTGTTTTCTCAAGGCTATGTTTATTTCAATGAAAGGGTCAAGATGGATCCTAATAATATTAAACCAATTCTTAATTTGCTAGCTTAAACTTAGTAGAAGGCATGCTTCTTAGGTAGAGGATGATGGAGATAAATGTGAAAATTATCTTTTCAATTATTATGTTAACTGTGCAAGAGGATAATATTTTCGAAGGGAATCGTTTGAGTATTCGTGGAGGGTCATTATCTTTGAAGCTCACAATAGTAAACTTGGTGGATGTTTTAGGAGAGACAGATGGGTGTTGTAAGCTTACCTTTAACCTTTTTCTGAGGATAAATGAGAATGTTAGTCAAGTCATGTATCTCTCCTCCTAGATACATAACATCTATCTAGCCTTTCATACACCACACACTTGTGATCAAAATATTGATAGAGTCAAGTGCTGTAATATACTTATAAGTAGCTGATTCATTATCTCAATCATGGGACTATTTGGAAACCATTAATCTCCTAGACAGCTTCTCTCTCTAATCTCGTATTTTTTCTCCTTAATTACTTGTAGTGTTTTTAATTTTACACATTTGGATTTTACCCCTTTTCTAAGTAGCTGTACGCAAGCTTGACCCTTTACAGCGCACTTCCACACCCTTTCCAGCTAAAAATATACTCTTTCACTAAAATCGCCCACTTTTCCTCCTAGCCCTCTCTCTTTCTATGACACATGTTCCCTATCTGGACACTACAATATACAACACTACCTCACCCCTTGCACCTTTAAAGAACCCGTGTATTTACAAATCATAATGGATTTTGTAATGATTCAAGTTGTACATCATAGAGGCTACTATAAAAGTGAGAACATACAGGAGACAATATTGAGAAATTAATGCAGGAAACTGTGTATGGTTTATTTTCAAGATGGCAATATGCACCTCTAACTAGTTAGAAACTTAGAATCCGAGTTAGAAATATTCTACACGAGTCCCATGAAGCCATCCCGGATTACAACCCTTCGGACATCGTTAATGCGGCAACTTGGTGTAGGTTGTCACATGGTCGAACGATCGACACTTCTCTTACATAAAGCCTGAAGTTTCATCAATCTAAATAACTTATACTCTATGTGCGAATGATTTTACGCATTCAATCTGGATACAATCAAACTTGAAAAAATCAGGAGATTGCAAGCTGAAGCCCCTTGACATTACTAAATGAACTACTTCGTTTCCAATTTGGTAGCAGTTTAGCATACTAATATTAAGAATAGGCAAAAACAAACATTAACAGTGTGAGGTGCATTCCAAGCATTCTCAAATGGCATTCTCTTAACACGGAAAAAAAAAATCTTTCCATTGAAGTTAAAAAAATGAAAGGAAAAAAGAGAAGGAAATCTACAAGTTGCAATCATGAACCGATAGCTCTGTGATTTATATATATATATTGATCTTGACACTAGCACTCGAGAGGTCGACTCTTCAGCAATTTCAATGGCTTCTGTAATAAAAGCAATGAATAAAAAATTAACAGGGAATGAGAAGAAGAAAAGGAAAGTTCTGGTGGAATATTAGTAGTAAACTAACAGGTATACAACTCATTTGTCACGCGTTTCATGATCATTCCACATTGAAATTCTATCAAAGGCATACAAATGAGTTTTTAGAGAAAAAAAGAAACCCATGGAAACAAATTAAAGAAAAAGAATCAAACAAGAAATCTTATTCAAGGAGACCCATTTTCAGATCTGTCGAAGTGAAGAAGTTGGCCGTCACACTTGGGGCAATCTTCCACCTGTTTTGGGACCATGAAATACATAAAGCAGATCTTGCAACCAGCCACAACCAAGACATGGTCTTCTTTCTCTAGTCTATTATTAAAATGCTCTCTTGAGGAAGGAGGAGAGGATTCTGATGATGACTCCTCACTATCATACGAGCTGTCATCTTCTGAGTAGAAATCTCCATTGTAATCTTGTGTGATCCTTGGATCTTCCCTTGCTTTCATTCCATTCCTCCAGTTTATGTAGTATATCTCCCCTGTCTGCATTTACACCCATCAAAAAGTAGCACCATAAACAACAAAGATACAATTTCTGAGAATATTTAAGAAAGAAGAACAGACAACAAGTAATGACCACCACAATTTAGCTATCAAGAAGGAAGTGTTTTTCTGTTGCCTATTATCATCCAATATTGACATAATTATACACCCACACACGCTACGCAGGTCTTGACTCTTGACCATCTTCATCAAAATGTACCGACCCTATATATATCAAAGACCCACACAAGATCAAACCGTGAAAATTCATTCCTTTGTTACATATTTCAACGACATTCACCATTAAGGAAACATAATTTATCTGGACATGGTTTTTCTTTTTTCACTCTAGAAATGCAAACCAAAAGGGACACATTCAAAGATGGCAATCCCAGAACTATTAACGAAGAAAAGTATTATTGATCCCTTTTAGGGTTCTTTCAAGGGATAAAAGCCCTATTTTTTTTTAAAATCCGAGTATATAGGTGGAAGGAGGTGAGACCGGAAAGAAAGCATTAAATACAAGTCAGTGAATGAAAGACATTACTGATGAATAAAAAGACACCATATAACAAAACAAAACGGAAACCCAAATACAAGATCTGCATTTATTATAACTGTAATTATAGATAGGGCAGTGACTTTATAATTTAAAAGGGTCTATTTACCTTTAAATCTAAACATTGTTCCCAATGGTAAGGAAGAGAGAGATGTGACTTAAGCTCCAAGGAGGTATCAGAGTTCTGTAGTAAATGATTTTGTGAATCTGTCTCATCTGAACTTGATGACCTCTCTTCTCTTCCACCACTACTTCGATGGTGCCGGTGGTGATTTAGAGAACAGTTTTGAAGAGACCTCTCCAAAGATGCTGTGATTGCTGCCATATTTGGTGCTGTCATTCCTTCCTTGCAGTAACTAAGAATCAAGATGTTTATGTGTATTTAAAGAAAACTAAACAAGAAAAAGAGAGGAGGGTGCATAAGATAGACAGGGAAAGAGACGGAGAGATTAGGGGTTGAGATTTTAAAGGAATAATAATAATAATAAGACAGAGACCATTTGCGGGAGGGGGAGCAAAGAATAGTATTGGAATTTTAAGGTGTAGAAACACGGCAATTTTACATACACTGGCTGTAACTGCGCGTGGGGATCTTGAACAAAACCCTGTGTGGGACCAGATCTGTCAGCACAAGGAAACCACTGTGGGTTTAATTTAGTCTCTCATCACCTTATTGGGATTCAACATCGCACACACACAGTGGATTGAGCGTGGAACACACGCTACCAAATAATTAATTAAATGTCAGTTAATGTTAGGTCATGATTATGACTATTACAAAAATCTAAAACGGAGGAAGATTCGGAGGTAACCGGGATTTTTAATATATTAAAATAATATTTTTTATTTTTAAAATTTAATATATTAAAATAATTTTAAAAAATAAAATCTTGAAAGCATAATTTCAACAACATTCCTCAAAAATAACCTATATCTAAAAAAAAATAGAAAATAACACATTTTCAAAGTAGCACCATTCAAAATGATACGATAAAGAAAATTAACAACGTTACGTCAATCCCATTGGTGCACCAATTTTTTTAAAAAAATAAAAAAATTAAGTTTTTTTTATTATTTCAAATAAAAAAGAACAAATAATAAATTTAGTACTAACTCAACTCCTTAGAATAAACCTTCACTGTAAGGATAAAAAAAAATTAGTATCATTTGATTGGTTGCTATTATATTACAGAATATTAGCACTAAATTTATTATTTATTTTATGGAACAATAAAAAAAAATTTTATCAAGTTCTAGATTCTCAAATTAAATATTTATTACTTGCGTCACAATATGTTGTAGAGTAAATTATTGAAGATTAAGATAAAAAAAAAACATATAAAAATAAAAAATGGGTTGTTAATATTGAGAGTGGTGCAACTATGTGCGCAAGTACGATCGATGTGTTCTAAATATTTTTTTTTTGTTGCGAAAATATGCTGCTTCGTTAATTTTTTTTCTAACTATATTATTTTTTAAAATAAATTGAAGGACTACATTACTTTGAAAAAAGAAAGAAAAATCCTTCCTGTCAGCTGCAAACTCTTGAAAATGACCAATGAGAGCATTTTTTTTTCTTGGAAGAGGTCCGGTGAAAACGCGATTGCCAAAGGGAATGCCGGAAGCTTTTTTGACGGTTTGCGGGAAGTTCAATGAAAGTTGGTGGCAGTTATTTATTTATGGGAGGGACATTCCTTGGTCAGCTATCTACAGCCCGCCTTCTTTTATCGTGCAAGAATACAATGGGCAATCCTACTCCATCATGTTCTTAAAGGTTTAGGCATTGTTTTTTCTTGGGGGTTTTAATTAGCCCATGTTCTTATGTTGCTAGGCTATAAATGTGCACGTAGGGGAGCACTTAATGGTGTTATTTGTATTTGAATTTTCGCTTAAACACTCAAGCCAACTCAAATTTGTTGTCTCGTCAAATTGTTTGGTGTGAAATTGAGGGATGTTGAGGAAAATTAGCGATCCACATGTCTAAATATTGTTTGTAAAGGTAAGAAGAGACAACGTTTAGCTTGTCTGTATACGATGAATAGATTTTGGAGGATGTGTCCTTGCAGTCGTGGAGTAGTTAATGGCATTTTCTTCACAGCAGGGGGATGAACTTAATTATGAGGGGAGGCTTGGTGTCAATTTATAGGGAGCATGCCTCTTCTATGTATTAATTGCACTCATTCAATAAAGTCAGCTAAAGTTAACAATTGCTCAAAAGTAGGGAAAAAAAAAATCCAAGCTAATCTACGGAGCCAATAATTTAAATCATAGCCCCGATTATATTTAATAATATTAATTTTAAATAAATTTTATTTAACTATAGGATAATAAAATATATAATATTAGAAAAAAAACTACATAAGATTTTAAAAAACATAATAATGAGATGTAAAAAAAAACATGCTAATATTATATATAAAAAAATGTTATATTCTTATTGGAAACAAAAAAAA
>Ga0325405_1001341_pt1 | contig 24939 bp, 18 predicted proteins | sample PopdelMetagenome_21_FD_205663 | JGI IMG/M metagenome (GOLD analysis project Ga0325405, IMG submission 205663) | Populus deltoides microbial communities from Bellville, Georgia, United States - Xylem-Control-R2 | ecosystem: Host-associated > Plants > Phyllosphere > Stem > Wood/Secondary xylem...
CGTTTTCTTGCTTATAGATGTTGAAGCATGAATGAAAGGGTTCTTCCTACTCAATGTTTTGATTTATAGGAACAAACATTAAGGTAAGCATACTCATAAATTTTGATTTCTGCTTAATTAATTATTTAGATTTTTATTTTTATTATTGTTTGTGTTAATTAGCTTTTGACAATTGAAACTTCACGGCTGATTTTTATCATTGCAAGGAATGTTTAATGAAATTGTCTTGATGTTATTTATATATTTGGTTTTGTTACTGTAATTATTTTATTTGAAGTATAATATTTTTCAGAGTGATGGCTATTAAGTGGACAATCCATACTGATTTTGAACATCATAAACTGGATATTGTTTGTAATTAATTGGGAAAAAATGAGATTTAACAGTTTGTTTTCTTTCTAGTTATGGCAGTCTTGGGAAAATATCTATGAATTTTTTGTTCCTGATAGTTTAACTATGAACTAATTTATTGTTATGTTGTATATATTCATATGATAATGTATATATTTTTTCTAGTTTTTAGCATGCCTCGACGAGGATCCATATTAGATTATAGGAGTGACAGGTCCACATCAAGGAGTGACAGGTCCACTTCATCCAAATCATTTCAAACTACATCAAGGCATAATAACAAAGGATCCATATTTCATTAACCTGTGTATCAGAATGCAAATGAGTATTATATACCTACTTTGGGGAGTACACATCCTCCTCAACATGATTATGGGAGGGTTGATGCATATCAATATTGTGAGGGATTTCGTTTCCAAGATTTGCTTCAAACTCAAGGAGGTTTCTCTCGAGATAACCAACTTGTTTATGGAGGACATAATTTATATAGGAGTTATGGGAGAGTTGATGGTGATGATGGTGATGATGTGAACATTAGAGATGAAGATAAGGGAGATGATAGTAATGAGAGAGGTGTATGTGATGAGAGAGGTGTATGTGATGAGGATCAAGATGGTGTTCCATCATATCACGGTTCAACATCTTCTCCATACAATTATGATCAAAGTGTTAAAAGGAAGGGTTTTGACACACTAATAGATCCAATAACAAGAAAAAAAGAGCTTTGTTTGTATGGAACAACAGAGTAAGTTCAAACTTTAAAAAACAAACTTATTAAGGTTATATTTTCAGGTATGAAAAAAATTACTTATTATTGTGTAATTATTTGTTTAATATAAGTTTGTTATTATATATTTTCAGGTTCAATAACGCATCGTGTAGACGTGCAATCAGAGATATTTTGAGGTCCAATTTTAAGGGAGCATGGCACTCTTGGGAAAAAGTAGATTCAATGTGCAGGGATAAACTCTTTAAAGAGTTTAAGGTAAGAACTAACACTAATTGCCATAATATTCTTTTCAATTTTGATCACTTTAATGTAGCATTATGAAAATTATCAACTGAATAGCTATGACTGATTTGTGTTATAATTTGTTCTTATTTCTTGTTTACTCTTTAATATCATTTAATGTCTTTAGTTATTACATCATCTTGCAAATTCTAAACAAGATAACACAATATGATCAATTATTTATATAATTTGAAATTTTGTGCACTCTTTTTACTTGGTATATATATTATTTGGTAGAAAAAATATTCTTTAACTGAGGAAGATGAGTCGATTGTTCGTAATATTTGGGAAGATAAGGCTAGGATAGCTTTGAATCAACAATTGACACGAGCTCGTAAGAAAGCCATGTCAAAAGAAAACACTACAAATATTATAGATTGCCTTGATAAAGGTCCTGTCTGTATAAACATTGATGACTCGAATCAAATGATCAAAGATGTTTGGTCCACCCCTGAATTTCAAAGGAGGTCTGAATCTGCTAGGAGGAATCGATTAACCAAAACAGATGGCAAAATAAGCACTCATTCTGGAGGAACAGTGTCATTTGCATCATATCGAGCTAACATGGTAAGGATTTTTTTTTAATGCTTAAGATAATAAATTAAAATTTCTATATTTATCTTTTATAATATTTATTAATCTTGAAAGCAAGAGGAAGCTGGTGGAAAAGAACCTCCATGGGATGATGTCTTTTCAGCTTTGCATCAAAGTACTAAGCAGTCTGGTAGCTTCGTCGACAACAAGTCTAAAAAAGTGGTTGTATGTATTTTTATTTGATTATTTCTTAATATAACTTAAGTATTATTTAACATTCAAATGAATTTATTGTTGCATGTATTTTATTTGTAGGAAAATTATAAGATGATTTCAAAGTATGGAACTAATCGGGAAAATCATCCTTCATTTGATGGAGCAGCTTGGTGTGTGGCTTCAGGAGGAGTTACAAAGGGCAGGGTTTATGATGCACCTCGTATGCCAAAATCTATAGTTAGTACAAGCTCTTCATCACATTCCTACTCGGTGGAGTTATCATATCCCAGTTCATCGTATCGAGCATTGCAAAAGGAGATAAAGGATAAAGAAGAGGAGATAAAGAAAAAAGATGATTTTATTCTTGAAATGAAATGGCAGATGGATTCCATGAAAGAATATCTCGTGAACAATCTTGGATACCATGGTGAGACATCAAATATTGACCAAGGTATGCCACCACCTTTGACTCCATCAATACCGCCACCTATGGCTCCTCAGATAATGACACCTATGGGTCCCACATCTCAATCAATTTTTCGACCTACACCTCGACCTTTATATCCTCATCAATCTTGTGTCGATCCACAATATCATGGTTTGTCTTCGCAACCAGCACCATGATTGTATCTTTTGTTGTTTTTTTTTATTGTATTTGAACTTAATTGTATTAATGGAAGTTTAACTAAATTTTTATAATATGAATATTATTTTTATTCTATTTTTTATTAATGATTCAATTATTTTTAATATTAATTTATATTGGTTATATATATTCTACAACTTTTAAAATATCCATAAATAATTAATTAAATAAATTAAAAGTCATTTTAATAAATAAATAAAAATTAATTTAATAAAAAATAATATAATCACCAACGGATTCTCCGTTGGTGATTGTAACTAATGCATCAATCAGCAACTGATTTATCCGTTGCTAAAAATTCAGCACCGACAAATCTGCATCCGATTTTTGTTGTTGCTGATTCCGTTGCTAAATTGTTTTAGCAATGGATTTTAGTATTATTTGCAACGAAGTAGTCCGTTGCTAATTACTACATTTTTTAGTAGTGTGTTGAGAAGCGCCAGTGAAGAGATTGTTGTGCTGGTGACACGACCAAAAGATTGATGTCTTCTCCTAAGTGCAGGAGTGTCGAAGTAATAAATAACCCGGCAAGACTGGGGTCGAACCATAGGGAGGTTAATTGTATAAATTATAGATAACAACAACAACGACAATAACAACAACAATAATAAGTTAAAGAGAGCTTTGAGATGTGATATTGATGTAAGGATTAAACAAGGATAAAACAATTGTCAAGATTAGAGGATCCACTAATGGTATTTCAAACAAGTATAGTTTAAACTCTTTTTATTAGTCAACTGGAAACCACACATAAAGGAGGTTCCAATCGGATTACAAATTGTTAACATGATTACATTAATTATCTTATTCGAATAAAGCTAATACTTGTAAATGTTGTCAGGCATTCATGATTATAACTTATGTTAACAACAAATGAAGTTCCTTTCATAGCACAGGTGTCAGTTATACCATATAGTATGAGCTATGAAAGTACCAAGTATTTGTTGTACCAAGTGTTATACAACATAAATCTAGATTAACCATTTAACAAGCAAAGTATTAAAAGTGAACATGATAACAAATATAAAGCATGTTAGTATCTAACATTAAGGTCCATGTTAAGTTTATATTATACTTATTCTTACACCATTAGTATACCCTTTTCACCTTGACATAATTAACTTAGTTAAACATAATGAAAGAAAGAAACATAAATAAACAAGATAAGAACATAAATGAGAAAAAACTTAACTAAGTAAAGAAAAGGAAATGAAAGGCATAAACTAGATATTAATGAAAGCAAAACTTAAACATTACAAAAATACAAAGAGAGAGCAAGAGCATGATCTTGATCTAAACACCAAGATGCCTAAATACATGGCAAATGCCTCCTTTTATAGGTCAAAATTCAAAACTATTGATTTGTTGACTAATTGATGAATGGGTGGCCACATCTTGACTTGATGACAATTCTTATCTTCTTGTCCGCCAAAAACATCATTGATAACATCATAATTTCAACAGACTTCAATTATGAAAGTTCTAGGACATTGTCTCATATTTATAGGGTAACAATTTGAGATCATTTGGACTTCTAGAACTTGAGATATGGGCTGAACACTGAATAGTGTCTGGGCTGCAGGACAGATTCAGACTTCTTCGTTGTTGCTACAATTTGGACTTGAAAACGACCTTATTAAATCTTGGGCTCCATGAAAGTTGTAGTTCTATGTCTTACGTTTCCATCCATATAAAGTAGACCTAAATCTGAGATCTACAGCTCCAGATATGACCCGATTATCGAACAATGTTCCAGTTTAGACTGCACCAACGTCTCTTTTCTAAGTTTGGCCATCTCTTTATCCTTTCAATTTCAGTACTTCAACTCATCAATCAATTCTTTCATTTATGTGATAGGCCTGCATTTAAGATGAACACTTACCATAAATTAAAGGTATCTTATATTATTAGATATGTTATTATAAAACATGTTTTAGTTAAGGAGTTATTGATACTTCAAGTGCAAAATGATGATATAAAACCTTGATAAAAATGTACTTTTAAGTACTAATCACACCCTCCAACCAGCTTATTACTAGTCCCTAGTAATCAAATCATTAAAATAGAAAAACTATTTGCAAATTCCACAAAGCAAGGCATTCATCATTCAACTTCCATTAATCTATCTAGATAAACAAACTCTCATTAAGTTTATATATCTGCTCAATATCTTTTAAACAAAATATTAATAAACCTTTCTTTTTATATGCTCAATGTATGAAAACATAGATGATGGGGCTTTTATTAGAGGAAAACAATATTCTGTTCTAATGTTTAAGGTTAACTTCCTTGGGTTGGGATTATTATCTTTTCTTTTTTCTCTTTTTTTTTCAATATATATACATATAACTTAAAACACAATGCATCTTTAACCCATGTAATGAGCTTTCGGCTAATGACTCCCAGACCAGTTGGTCTTAGGGCATTGGGTGTTGAGACACCCCTATGAGCTTAGTAACTCGGGTTGCAGATACTGATACGTAGATAGTGCAATGTTTGATTCCCTTAAGCTTTTCTCCTTAACCCATGTAACAAGCTTTGGGCCAATAGCTCCCAAGTCAGTTGACTTTAGGGTATTAGGTGTTAAAACACCCCTTCGGGCTTAATTGCTTAGGTTAGGGAGGCTACGAAATCAAACTTATCTACGTTTTTATTATCATCATTTTTTTTTTTTTTTTGCAAATTATAGACTATCCCTATCCCTTAGTTGTTACCTTTAACAAAAGAACATAAATAATGTAATAATCCAATGTGCAACCCACAATCATATGTTAAAGTGTGTGTGTGAAAATAAAGGTTTAAGAATACTTGTTAAATGAGTATATGAGCAGAATCAAGTGATAACAATGCGAGAGTTTGTAAACCTGAATATTTCAAGAAGTATTCTAATAGGCCTTGTTATGAATATTGCAAATAACAATTGGAAAATGTTTACTAAGATGTGTCTCAAGAGTCACTAAAATTCCTCCTTACTCTGCCATCCTAGCAACAACAATTTTGTCAAATGGCTTTAAAAACAAAAGTAGTTAGTTGTTTTTTTTTTTTCAACTACTACTACTCTCTCCCCCCAACCAAAACGAGACATTGTCCTTAATGTCATAAGGTAGAAAGATAGAGTATAGAAAACATCACCTGAAACAACGAATACTGACAAACCTGAAACACACTTAAACAAATATAAGAAATAACAAAACAAAATACTATGCTATTAATAAAACCAAAAGACATAAGGTTTCACAAATGAAGGCTCAAATCCAATCTAAGCTTTTACGGCTTACCTTAATTGACCAATTTATGCGACTAATGGAAGGATCAATTACAGGGATGAAAGATTGTAGTTGGTCAATCAATTGTTCAGCAGTAGCAGCAGAGATTATGATTTGCCGTGCCGAAGATGTTAGAAATTCCTGTTCCATAGCTTGATCAAGAAAAGACAACAAATTATCATAAAAACCATTAACATTTAACAGACCTATAGGTTTATGGTGAATGTGCAGTTGGGCCCAAGAGAAAATATGAAAGATCTCTTCCAATGTGCCTAAAATAGCAGTTATATTTGTAACAATTCTTTTCCAATTCTCTAAAATATACCAATGATAAGTTTTGTTGATAACCCCACCATTAATAGTGATATTTGTAGCAATTCTTTTCAACTTCTTGGAATATACAGACGGAGTTGTGCTATCAATAACTTCGTCGGTAATATTTTAAAAATATTGTTTTAACAAAATATTGAACAGAAGTAGAAAAATATAGCAATAGCTTTTGTAATAATTCTTTTCCAACTCTCTGTAATATATTGATGATGTTGCGCCATCGGTAACTCCATTGATTACTTCCAACCATAAATCTGGATGAATATCTAGATAGGTTGAAGGATTGTCCTCATATCCCTTAGTTAACCAGCTGTTATATGCATCCTGGAAAGAAAAAATAAATACATCAAATTCAAGGAAATAATAAATCAAGAAAAAAATAATTGAAAACCAACATACCACAAAATACCGAGCTTGGCTATCAAGAAGTTGTTGCACCCCTTTTGGAGGTCATCACTCCAAAAAGCTTCATCGGGTTTGGCTCGGGTCTAAGAATTATAGCCTGCAATAAAAGAATATTGTTAGTTAAATACATTTATAAAAAACAACTAATAAAAAATGAATGTAATAAAAAAATCATATCATCCCCTTCGCATGCGAAACAAATGGAATGAAGTCGCTAGTGTGTGTGGTAATAGAACCATAAACATGTTGGTTCTGGTTATCTATAACGGACTGTGACTATCGAGTGAAATGCGCGGATGTCATGTGTTGAATGTATTCCTCCCATACACCATTTGAGACGTACAACGGTCTGAAATCCTTCCAAATAACCATGTCATTCTAGCCTGAAAGCTCTCTTTCTTTCGTATGATTTTTGGCTTTATGTTGCAATTTGTACAAAAAAATGTATCCATACCGGCTTTCTTTTGTAACCTATATGGTACAAATTAATTATCTGTTAGTAATTGAAAAATAAAATTTTAATATTTGGAATAAAAACAATATCCTGAATTTGAACTTACTTAGTTGCAACGTGATTCTCCCAAACCTTCATTGCAACATTATTATCAGCTCTCACTATTATAATTTTCTCTTGAAGTACAAATTTATACAAGGAAAATTTCAATAAACGATCCAAATTAACATAAAAATATATCTAAGTAAATACTAACCTTGAACCTTGAAAATCATGCATCGACTTATGGTTTTCATTTAGGATGTTTGGATGGAAACCTAATTCCATTGAAACAATGAAATTTCTATTAACGATTTAAAGGTCAATGTTATTGTTTTAGCAGCATCAATGTTTGTAAACATGAAATTGCATTCGTGAAATGATATTATTTTTTTAAAAATTATTAAACATGTTATTAATTGTGAAAGCAAAACAAACTTATATTGAAAGGGCGTCCTTCCACTGGGCGTCGTACTTACGAGTAAATGGATCCTACTGTGAAGGGGGGCCCTCGATGTTGTTGCATCACACTTGACAAGCTTGTGTCTTGAGTCGATGCTTGTGCCTCAGGTGGATGTTCTTGGTTGACACCTAATGACTCATGGTCCTCAACATTGCTAATAGAAGAACTAGTAGTAAGCTTGTCCTCGCGACGTGCAATAAACTTTTTCCTAGGCATCTACATAAATTAACGAATAAAAAAATTAAATGATTCCATTTTTTAAAAATTCGACAACATCTCCCCTATATGAGAGACTATCTACATGCCATTTATTAATTCATAAAATTATTAAGAACACAAAATTGAACAAAAATTATGACAAAAAAAATAATGCAAAAAACACAATAAAGAAATGAAAATTTCTTACCTTAATGGCATGCTTTATTTTGGCTCTTAATTAAAAAAACTAAAACAAAAAAAGAAAAAAGAAAAGAAAACACATGGTTAATAAACCAAAAAATAAAGAACAAAAAAATAAAAATGAAGAAAGACAACATACCTTAGGATTAGAAGAGAAGAGTATGCTTGATCACTACAACATTTAACAGTTTTACTGACAGGAATTATTCGTCGGTGTAAGATTGACGGTCCGTCGATAAAAGTTTTACCGACTACATCACCCATGAAATACATTCCTCAGAATAACGTTCGTCGGTAATGCCGTTTCTGTCGCTATTTCGGTCGGTAAAAAAAACCCGATGCTTTATAGACAGAAATGCGTGCAAAAAAAACATTCCCGCGGGAAATATACTGATGGATTCATTCCGTCTGTAGTTCCATCAGTAATATTACCAACGGAATAAAGTTGTCGGTGATTGTGGCATATGCAGTAAATATTGTGCAACTCTCTGTGAAATACCGACGGACGCAGGCTGTTGGGAGTAAATATTTTGCAACTCTCTGTCAAATATCGACGATGTAATGCCATTCGTAAATCCATCGGTGATATTTTAAAAAAAATTTACAAAATTAAAATTGAGTAGAATAAATAATATAAAATTGCATTAAACAATAGTAAAAAAACAATTAAGCGAATAAAATTCTACAAATATTAAAAATACTAGTACATAATATTCATCAAAATATGTATTACAAATTTAGAGTGTTTCCAAAAAAAATTGAACTAAAACAATGGCGAAGTCGGAGGAGGAGGAGGAGGAGGAGGTTGGTTGTTCCCGGGACCATACGGTCAAAACGAGGGCACACACGTATCACCCATCTGTGATTTAATGTCCATGACTATCTGGCGGAGTTGTTCATAATCCCCTAAGAGTTGCTGATATTGTTGTTTCAAGGTCACAAACTCTTCAGACTAGGTGCTCGATACTGATTAATAGCTCCCAACGATTGTGACATTACGGGCCGTCCGCAAGTTATCGGCCGTAGTATTGGAGAGTTCATACACTTGATTTTTATCGGGTCCACCAGACGATCCTGCCTCCATCCATAAATTCGGGTGGGTCGAAGGATCGTCTTCGTATCTCTCTCTTAACTGATTATTATATGTCTCCTGAAAATTAAAAAACAAATTATCATATTCAATTTAAGAAAATAATAACTTACGAAATAAAATGGTTGAAAGAACATACCATGAAGTGTTGAGCGCGGTTGTCGACGAACTGTTGCACCCTCTTTTGGCGGTCTTCACTCCGCATGTGCGTCTCCACAAACAGCTCCATTGGGCTCGGCTCACGTCCAAGAGACGTAACCTGTAAGAAAATAAATGTTGCATTTTAACTATATTTAAAAATAACAACAAATTCATTAATGATAGATTTCATTAAAATTAATCTTACCATCTGATTCGCATGTGCAGTGAACAGAATGAAGTTGTTGGTGTGCGTGGTCACCGAACTATGAATTTGCCGGTTCTGATTGTCGGTACCGGACTGTAAGCGCCGTATGAACCGCTTAGACATCACGTGCTGACATATTGCGGCCATATATCCTCCGGGATGTATGGTAGCCTGAAATCCCTCCAAACCGCCAGGGTGAAGGGGAACAATTCCCCTGGTCTTAGGAATTTACCGATAGAAATATCCTTAAGTATTTCCATCAGTGTAAAAAAATGTCTAATGTCAAATTATGTTTGTATTCCCTATCTATTAATCCTGTAAAATACATAAATTCACAACTGCACACACAACACAATAACACCAATCACATCACAATAATAAAATAAATATTTCTTTATCATTCAATAATAAATTAACATCATTGTCATTACATAAAAGTGAATTTCGTTCATAAATATTACATTATAGTTTATAGCATTACACATTCATGTTGTGCAAATTAATAATAATTGTCTTCTTTTTCATCAATTGACTCGTCCTCATCTACATAGCAATCTTGTACATTGATTTTGTTGTTATCATCTTCATGGACTTGTGTATGTCTACTAGAGCTCAAAACATCATTTAACTTCTCAGCGTCAACATCAACAAAAATATTCTTGGCAATGTGAAAATTTGAATTTTCTTTAAAGTCATTAGATGATGCAATTCGATATGAATCAACTAACTCACCAAGTTGAAAAACACCATCTCCCATAATTAATTCATCGTTGTCATCCTGAACAACTTTGACACACAACCCTTGGGTTTAGTTTTCATTATGGATAATCAATCAATTCTTAAACGATTCTTTCTAAAAGAAGCAGTGTATGAGTAATAAGCTTGCTGGTATTACTTGGTGAAAACAAAGACATCATTAACATTACAAAGTTTAGCCTTTGAATTAATTTTGATCATACCATGATGGAGATCTACTATTATTCCTTTGTTAGTGGTGTAGTTACCCATTTTGAGGCCCTGCATAAAAAAAGGAAAAAAGAGAAAATACAAAAAAATAAAAAAATATATTAGTGAAAAGAGTATACTAGAATGCCTAGGAAATTGTTGAAGACTAGTTAAGGCATACTCTTATGTTGTAATCTCCACCATTACTATTGTATATTGCCCTATATATATATATATAGAAAAGGTTGGCTAATCAATTACTTGGTATCAGAGCCTCATGCTGTCAAAACTCTTCTCTCCCTCTCCCCCTTGCAGCCAGCCTTCCCTCTTCCTATCAAAAATGGACGCTGCTGCTGCTGTCGCCGATTTTTTCCTCACTATCAGTGGTGCAGCCCAGTTGGCCAACCATGTACAAGCTGCTGTCGGTGGTGTTTTTCCTCCACAACAGCAGCATCTGCTATCAGAACACGTCAATGAGTCCTCCTCGCAAGTTTCTACCATTCTTTTGCACATTATAGGAACACAAACTCTAGCTATCATTAATGTATCCAACACTCATCAAGTTGTTTCATTGAAACTTATGAAATTATCTCTATTGGCGAATGCAGATGAAGCCCTATCTCCTTGGTCAAGGTGCTTTTCACTTCGTTGACAGCTTAGTGTTGTGTCCTTCATCTCATGTTTTTTACGGTTCTACTGGTTCTTCCTCTACAACCAACCCTTCCTTTCTTTATTGGAAGCAATATGATCAACTTATTTTGAGTGCATTCCTCTCCTCTCTCTCCATAGATGTGTTGTATCTCTTGGTAGATTATCATATCTCACAATGTGTTTGGCATACTCTTGAGAAAGCTCTTGCATCTCCGTCTAATTCTTACATCATGCAACTCTATGGTTCCTTTCAAGCTCTTAAGCAAGGGTGACTCATCTATTAGTATATACATGCAGCAAGCATAATCATTATTTGATGAATAGGCTATTGCATGTCGTCCCATATCCCTTAAAGACTTCAATCTATATGTGTTTCGTGGCCTTCGTGGTAAGTTCAAAGACTTAGTAATGAGTCTTATGACAAAGGCAAAGCTGCTGTCGTATGCTGATCTTCACAACCACCTTCTTACCTATTAATTTCTGCACAAAAACTCCCTTCATTTCATAGACGCCACTCCCTCTTTATTGTTTTTATCTCTACTGTCATCATCTCTATCGCAACCACCTTTGTTGCCATCACCACAACCTTCTGCTCATCTTACTATGTCTCATCACAGCTCAAATTTCAGTCGTAACAGGGGTTGTTCTTATGGCTACTAACGCTCCAACAACAACTGCTACACTCACCAGAACAGGGGCCAATTTGCTTCTAACTAGAGGCCAAATAATTGGCAGGAGAACAGGTACAACACAGGGGCTGGATAGTGGTCTGGACAATAGCATGTCCTTTACCAATTATGCTCTAGTTTCGGTTACACAGCTCCCCATTATCCCTACTTTTGCAGCAGTACCCAGCAGTCCTCTACTCACCTTGTTGTTGGGAATGTTTCTATTGTGACTTGGTTCCCCGACACCAGCGCGAATCAACACGTCACACCTGATCTTGCAACTTTGATTGATTCTGCACCCTATCTTGGTAATGATCATTTGCATGTTGGTGATGGTAAGGGCCTTAACATATCCAATATTGGACATACTACGTTACATTCCCCAAAACGCATCTTTACATTATCCAATGTTCTTCATGTGCCTCATATTACCAAACCGTTATTATTTGTTTATAAATTATACCGTGATAATCATTTTTATTTTGAATTTCATGCTTCTGTGTTTTATATCAAGGATTTCATCACTAAGGAAATTCTCCTTTCTGGTCAGAGTAATGATGGTCTTTATGTCCTCTCCGAGTCTTCTGCCACGTCAATTCCTCAATCTTTTTGGTCTCCTAGCATCTTCGCGATTGCCAACCTGTGGCATCGTCGTTTGGGTCATCCAACCCCTCGCATTTTAAATTTGTTAGTTTCCAGTAATAAAATCATATGTATTTCTAGACATTCTCTTACTCAGTGTCAAGCTTGTCCATTAGGCAAATCATTGTATATGTCGTAGCGACCTATGGGTCATAAAACTACTGCCCCATTTGATTTAATATTTAGTGATGTTTAGGGTCCTGCCCCTATATTTTCTTCAGATGGCTTTCGTTACTTTGTTATATTTATCGATGTGAATACCAAACATATATGGTATTATCCGCTAGTTGTCAAACCTGATGTGTTTTCCATATTTCATCGGTTTCAAACACTTGTTGAGCGTTAGTTTTCACTTAATCAAATATGTTCAAACTAATTGAGGTGGTGAATATCATAAGTTAAATAATTTGTTTCAAACCATTGGTATTCATCATCGGTTAATTTGTCCTCATACTCATGAACAAAATGGCACCATTGAGCGTCATCATCTACATATTATCAAAACTGGCCTCACCCTTTTAGGCCAATGTAGTGCATCATTATGATTTTGGAACTATGCTCTTGAATCATCGGTATATCTTATTAATTGCATGCCTACTCTTGTTCTAAAAAATAAATCTCCTTTTGAGTGTATGTTTCGTCGTATTCCTAATTATAAATTCTGTATACTTTTAGGTGTCTTTGTTTCCCCCTTTTGCATTTATACCATGCTCACAAATTGGATATACCTTATTCTCTATGTGTGTTATTAGGATATAGCTCATCCCATCTTAGTTACCATTGTCTTGATTTAGCATCTCATCGTATTTATGTTTCTCGTCATGTTTGTTTTCATGAAAATGTCTTTCCTTTTGCCAATTCTGAACAATTAACACATTCACCAGTACCCTCCACACAACCTACACACCGCCCACCCTTGAATCCTCCTTAACTCTTTCAACTTACCACTTCACCAACCTGCCCAAACAGCAACCCAGTTCTGCCTTTTACCACACTCCAATAAACCACCCACTTGCCCACAGATTCTGCAACCCCTTCATCACCGTCCAACAATGCCATACTATCACCATATGCTTGTCTTTCAAATGATCATTAGCAAGAATAGGTTCTCGATTCCCAGATGTGCATGCTCTTAAGTCTGCTACTGTAGAACAACCCAGTTCTGTAGCAAATTCACTAGTGTTTACAGTGCAGACCAATCCCTCCATTGATTCTCCAGCTAGCCTGCAACTCTATGTAGACCTCTCCTCGTATCCTCTCTAGCAACTTCCAGGTACATGCTCCTCTTCTCCAAGCCCAGCTGCTCGTTAACATCATATAATCCTCCGTCCTAGACAACCCAAGACAACACTGTCCACAATAACTACCACAACCTCTGCAGCCTCCTTCAGTCGGGTAGTTTCTCCTTCTACTCATGAGCCACTTGTTTTTAATGATGATAACAGGTATGAGGCGTGGCATAATGCTACGCACGAGGAAATTCAGGCCTTATGCGCTAATAGAACTTGGACCTTGGTGTCGTTTCACCCTTCGATGAATGTTATTGGTAGTCGGTGGGTGTACATAATTAAATGCAAAGCTGATGGCAACGTTGAGAGGAATAAGGTGCATCTAGTTGCTATACGTTTCACTCAGTCGGAAGGTATTTATTACTCTGAAACCTTTAGTCCTATTATCAAACAGGCGACTGTCAGATTGGTCTTCTCCATTCCGGTTTCGTATGATTAGAAAATTCATCAGCTTGATATCCATAATGCCTTTCTCAATGGCATTCTTGATGAAGAGGTCTACATGAAACAACCTCCAGGTTTTGTTGACTCTACTCTCCCCTCTCACATATGTAGATTGCACAAGTCTTTATATGGTTTAAAACAGGCTCCGCGGGCTTGGTACACTCGTCTGAATGACTTCCTGCTATCTATTGGTTTTCGTGCCTCTAAGGTGGATACCTCATTATTTATCTTATCTGCTGGTGCTGATATTTGTTATCTTCTGGTCTATGTTGATGATATTTTGCTTATGAGTAGCAACTCCCTCCTACTTCAACGCCTCATCTAGCTACTAAGCTTAGAATTTAAGCTTTGCGACATGGGTACTGTTCACTAAGTTTTAGGTATTGAGGTTCAGTCTACTAGTATGCGTCTGATACTCCGACAACATAAATATACACTTGACATCCTCACTAAGGCTGGTAAGTTATCTTGCAAACCTGTTGATACTCTTATCTCTACATCCAAAGCTACCATACTGCCAGATCCTTTGTTTTATGATGCTACACGCTTTTGTCAAATTATGGGTGCTCTTCAATATCTCACTTTTAAGAGACCAGATATTTGCTTTGGTATTACAAATTATGTCAGTTTATGAATGCTCCTACAAATTCTCATTGGGTTATCGTGAAACACATCTTGCATTATCTTAGGGGTACGACAACACATGGACTCCATATTACTCGTAGTTCTTCCTTTGCATTATATGGCTTTACAGATGTAGATTGGGTAGGTAGTACTGATGATAGAAAATCTACAGGTGGTTATCTTGTGTTATTTGGTCACACGCTGATTTCATGGAAATCAGGTAAGCAACGAACAATTATCTGCTCTTCTATTAAAGCTGAGTACAAAGCCTTAGCCGATGACACTGCTAAAGTTATCTGACTTCAATTTTTATTAACAGATCTTCAGATTCCATCTTTTTCTGCTCTTATCATTTGGTGTGATAACCTTGGTGCCACTTATTTATCTGTGAATCCTGTTTTTCATGCTCGCACAAAACATGTTGAGGTTGATTATCATTTTTTCCAAGATAGAGTTGCGAAGAAGGAGATTCAGATTTGTTTTATTTCCTCTCTGGATCAACTTGCATATGTCTTAACTAAGCCACTTCCTACTGCTTCATTTACTGTTTTTCATTTTAAACTTCGGGTTGATCATCAACCATCAGCTTGAGGGGGCATATTATAGAATGTACCTATATAGAAAATATTAAAGGCATACTCTTATGTTGTAATCTCCACCATTACTATTGTATATTGCCCTACACACACACACACACACACATAAAAGGTTGACTAATCAATAGGTTAAGCCACCTAATTATTCTCAACTAGGAACATCAAATATAAAAGATAGAAAAAATTAACAATATATTTTCTACTAATAAAAGCCCTATTGGCAAAGAGAATTCAATTTAAGGAGGAAAATTTAAAATTGGATGTTTAAAGACTCAATTAGAATTTTTCAAAGTTTATTTTAATTTATTGAGGTCTTAATTGCAAGAAATCTTTAGGCTTTAATTGAAAGAAATTGAAGTTTTGGGGTCAAATTGAAATTTTTAGGAGTTAATTTGGTAAACTCAGGGCTTAATTCTTTGAACCGTCAAACACATTTTGACCCCTAAAAGCATCCATTTCTTTTATAACCCATAGCCATAGCCTGAGCCTGCATTACATGCTTTTGAAAGTCCTTTCTAATCAAGCGCGCACAACCTGGGTTAATAAATGGTGATCTTACTATTCACATGACATGATAAATGAGTAGCCACCCATTTTTATCCATGCATGAAAATTTTAAATTCTAACATGAGACAAAACTTTTATTATATATAGATTTTTTCAAGTAAATACTTCAAATCTTTTTGAAAAATTGATACAGAAGGTCATCTTTGGTAAAAGCCTGGCCTAAAGAAAACCCATATTCTGAAATTCAATAAAAACCTTAGGGAGAATTGCTTAAGAAAATGTTTTGATGCATACATTGAAAGTTTTGGTTTTCATGAACAAAACCAAGTCTTTTAAAGATATTCTTCTTAAAAAAGATTTATGTGCTGAAACAAAACAAAAAAAAAGCCTTTAAAATAAAAAAAGCAATTAAAGCATTAACAAGAGCATGATAGAAAGCAATGATAAATCATATATCCAGTGGAGTAAGAAAGGGCCCCATAAAAAAAACAAAAGTCGAAGACTTCTTCCTAATAATGAGTTAGGTAAGAAAGGCAACATAAGAAACAAATCTTGACTCAAGTATACAATTTTGAACACATGAACGAGCTCACACCATAAAAGGAGTTCATAGGAAACCAATGAAAGGGTGAGACTAGATGAGAGATGTGGTATAATCTAGATGAGAGATGTTAATAGTTGTAAGAATTTCAATGATCAAGTTTGGAAGTTGGTGAGCAAGAGGTAGGTTGAAATTGTGAAGCATAATTTCATCTACCATTATTGTCATTGGATCATAATGAGCATAACAAGGATGGATGATGATGAGGAGACACAAATGTTGCTGGAGAAGCTGACCTAACTAGGGTGTTGTATTGTCAATAATTTTGTTATGAAATATTGCTACTATGCATGATATTTTGGGATTAAAAACATTTTTAATTAAATATGCCTTTTATTTTCTCTTTGTTGTTCTGAAATCAAAAGATGTTTAGTATTTTATGGTTGACTATGATATTTTGATCAAACTCTAACATGTGAAATTAAAAGTAATCAATCGTGAAAGATTAAAAGTGTTTTGATTGCAGAAATGACTCAACATTCAGTGACCAAACAATTTTGTGCTCACATACAACATTGAACCACACTTTATGGAGTTAAGTTTTAGTAGTATGCATAATGACTTGTAGTGAATTTGGTAGTTATGGACTCACGAATCGTGCCTCTTTGCAAGTCCAAATTATCACGTTGGACGAGGTCAAAATTTATCAATTCTAACCAACCTTGGTTGAAATGAGAATAGATCATCTTTGTTTATACTTTTCACAATCCTTAAGATATATATCCCTTGCAATCCTAATTTGAGCTTGATGAAATCTTTCTTTCGAATAGAAACCCTAACCTGGATCACACCTAGCACCGGGGGCAAGTAAGAGATTTTTGGTTGAAAAGATAAAGACAATGGTAGAATCATCGATAAAGAGAATGCTAAGAATGATAACCCAACAATTGAGAAAGGGCTAAAAGTGAAAAAAACATAGACTATAGGGCATACAGGAAAACTTTGAGAGAGGCGGTGAGAAAGCCAAAAGTATAAATTTCTTGAACTTAAAGGCAAATCAAGTTTAAAGGTAGGAAAGTACATAAACTATGAACATGTCTTTTGTTATCTGTGATAAAGCCTTCGGTGTCTTCAAATGATCATATTGGTTATCCATCAAAGGAAAAGTTAGAGTTGCTATATGGTCTCTATTAACAGAATATTGATATTTTAGGTGAAAATGGAATGTATGTCATTCTTTTACAAATATAGTGAAATAAAAATTAGGAAATGATGGGCAATGAGCTTTACTATTCTCTTTGAGTTTGAGATTGACAATAAAATGAACGACATTGTTATATGCCAATGATTGATAAGAATGAAACTTCTTGAACCTTTGATTGAATGAAGTAAAAATTCATGCTGAAAATAGTGGCATGATTATATGACAATGTTTGACCTTAATTGATAACACTGAAAGTTTTATTGATAAAAAACATCTCGGAAGGTCGATCTATAAATTCAAATCATTTCAAACTCCTTGGAACTAAATGCTTATTATTTTGTATAATATATGGATTATTTTGGACATTATTAATTTGGTTTGATGTGTGTTTTTTATTTTGAAATGATGTGGTTATTTCTGTTGAATTGTGAGATTATTTTTTTGATTGAGATTGCTTTTATGGACATTACATTGGTGCATGAGTTATGTTTGGATTTATTTTGATTTATTTGGATTAGCATTAAATTTGGTTGAAGTAGGTGAAATTAATAAAATCTGTGTGGATGTTTGTCATTGTTTGGTTTTGAGTCGATGAATGATAATTCGTTTTGAATTGATATCATGGTTAAAATAGCCTTAATAAAAACATTCTATTTGCATCTTACCAAATACATCCTTAGTCATTTTTTAATAATTTTTGAAAGATCATTTTGCAATTAATTTTGAATTCCCTAACTTTTTTTCTACCCTTATACGTTTAATATTTGGAATTGTGATCTATACACGAGGTGTTTTTTTGGAATTAAACGAATTGTTTTCCATAAAAAAAAAATCTTTCTTTCAAAAATACAATTTTATTTTAAATAACATATGACCAAGTCTTTCAATAAATATTAAAATTTTATTTTCAACAAGAAAATATTATTCACTTTTAATATAAGGATAAAAATCCTAAAAGAGGTTAATATCCAATATAATATTAGGGATAAAAGCTTATTATTACCCATTTTAATATACGGATAAAAAATAGTATGAAATTAATATCTAAAATATTATTGGGGATAATACAACTCATTTACTTTTAATATAAAGATAAAAACCCAAGGAATTTTATATGAAATATTATTCAGAATGAGGTGGTAGCAAAAATATCAACCCCTAAAATATAAATGCATGAGATTAATTAAATAGAGAAGAAACCTATTTGGAAAATAAAAAGGCTTTAATATAAAGCATTGGAACACACATAGGTGGGAAAGGGAAATTAGGGCCTAGAATGAGAAGGAAAAAGGATGAGAGGACTAAAGTAAAAAGGTATGAACAAATGAAGGATAAGAAAAAAAAGAGGGGAAAGAGAGGAAAACCCGTCAGCCCTAGTGTAACACCTTTAAATTATAATATCATGAAATCTCAAACATTTCTTTACTAATATCAAGTATTGAATAATATGTTTAAGATTATAGGATTTTTTTTTTTGAAAATTTCGGTAGAGTTTCCTTTGTTTTCTGATGTTACCAAGTTATCGACTAGACTTCATTCAATCACAATACTCAAAACTTCCACTTTGATCCAACCATCCTGGATCATATCCCATCTCATCATACAATTTTTCACATAACTATACTTCATTGTATTTTCTCAACCTTACATCATCAACAAATAAAAACATTAACTACAAACAATTATAAACTCAAAAGATTCATATTGAACTAATTATTACATTAATATGCATCCATCTTTTAAACATGCATGATTATAATTACTAAATATTCTTTTCGAATAGTTTAATAATATTAGTTCCTTACTCATACTTTTTAAATGTATAAGTACCAAAAGCAAACATCTTCATGATACATATATTACAATTTACATATAATACAAATTACATATAAAGCAAATATATTACATCCCCCAAAATAAACAGATTAAAACACAAATCCCATATTTAACGCTCCGCATCACCTCGTGAAAAACTTGTATACATAACATTAATAAGAAATAAAGAAGATAACACATTAAAAATGATAAAGCTATTATTTTTACAAGTCTTCAAAATATATCAAATTATCTTTCATCACTAACTTACTATATATCAACATTACCAACTCATTCATAATTTATTAATCTGATACTTATAGGACCTCTATAACCAACACTCATTGCTTAATTTTTAATTTTGTAATTAATAATTTTACCTCAAACCCGGCTAACCCTCTTAAATAGCCAACAATCAAACCGGTAATTCCATACAAATTACCCAACATCCGGCTATTCTCTATAAATAGCCAATCTAACCGGTAATTCCATACGAATTACCCAACATTCAGTTATTCTCTATCAATAGCCAATATAACCTGTAATTCCATACCAACCGGTAATTCTATACTAATTACCCGACATCCCAATTGTAATACCAACATTTTCTTCTTCTACTTCTTCCATATCAACATGTCATAAACAACTCATAACTAATATTGAAACTTTGAATTTTAAAAGAAAGTCATGAATCATCTATCGTCTGCTCGTGATGGCCCGGCTTCTCCTGCCTGATGCCCTGCTCCCGAAACAACTCCTGAATAAATCAAATTGCACTACATTATTAATCCATTATTATTTCTCATACGTGCCTAAATTTAAAGCACTTAATATCTTTTATTTAATTGGGGTTTACACCAAAATTTTCATTCATTTGCACCTCATTTTCAACATATAGTTTTAATCAATTTTCTTCTTTTAACTCACTTAAAGAATTCTCTCATGAACTATTCCTGCCATTTATTTATTCCTTCTTTTCACATTCTTATGATGTTTCTTCACTTGTTTATATTTTGAATACTTCAAATAAGATAAAGAACATCATTTCTCAAACATAAAACAATCAAAACCTTATTCTTATATTTCCTCATCCTTAATTACAAGTTCTTTTCTTCAAAATTATTCAATTTCTTTCTTAATTACTACTTACATTCACTATTTCTATACTATTCTACCTCAATTCCATCATGTTTACTACTTTTCTCAAAATCCCCAAATTCTCATAAGGACTCTAATTCAAAAAAATCAAGAATATAAGAAATTAAATCAAATTTAATTGTCATTATTTGATAACTTACTCAAATAAACCCAAAAACACTTCATTTAAGTAAGAATCTAAATTTTTCATGCTTACCAATCAAAGTTCTCCGAACATATCTTCTCCTCCTAGTGTGGCCAGCCCTCCTCACCTTTCTTATATCTTCCTTCACTTGATTCTTCCTTAATTTAATGTTCCAAATCTCTCAATCTTACAAGTTTTAAAGCTCTTTCTCACTTTTTCTTGTTTTTCTCTTGATTTCTCACATTCTTCTCTTATTTTATTTTCTTTTCACATTTATTACTGCCCAGTTGGCAGTTCATAACAGAAAAGGAGCTGCCTTGTTTTATTTTTAATGGCAAATTACAATTTTACCCTTAATGAGTGTTTTTGCTTCCATTTGACAGTCCTTATTCTTTGCTAGCACTACCGAGCTCCGTTCATCCTAAGATTTTAACCAGATTTTATTCAATATATTTTAAGGTTCCTCATAAACTTTCAGCTCAATCTGATGGCCAGATTTAAAATGACATTCAATAATGTAAAACTAGTCAAATTGTGATTTTTTGTCAAATTTTTTGATTTTCTCTAAAAATTCTGAAGTTTTAACCCAAGCTAAGGCATCATATTAGAAGGTTCCATATAAATTTTCAGAATTTCTAATAACCCGATCGAGAGTTACAATTTTTTTTTTTTTTTGCTCTACATGAAACTAGTCAATTTATAATTTTTCGCCCAAAGGTTTTATACCTAGGAAGAGAAGGGGGTGATAGCAGAAGGGAAGAAAAGGATGGAAGGAACCATTTTTCTCTCTTCAAACACCACCTCTCATAGAGAACAAGTAGAGGGAACACACAACATCATACCCATAAGAGAAAATAAAGAGTTGAGTGAAGATTAAACACCCAAAAACCAAACAAACTTAAAAGGAAAAGGAGATGGGGGCTAGCGGCAGCGGAAGAGAGTGAAGAGAGACCAAAAGATTTAAAGAAGAAAGGTTTGAAGAGGCATAAAACGCATCTAGGAACAAACCTAACATCCTCCTAGACAAACTTCTAGCATTTTGGGTAAGTTTTTTGCAAAAACACTAGCTCTTATATTTGGGTTTTTCAAGAAATTTTCTAAGTAGATGGAAAGTAAAGATAAAGTGTGATTGAAAGGTGAAGAAGACTTAATAATGTGTTAGAAAAATTGAAGAACACAAATGACTAAGAAAAGGCTATAGAGCTTTTGACCAGGCCTCAAATTAGTGATGGGAAATAACATACAAGAAACAATGATATGTTGAAACTCAAATACATAAACAAATTCTTATGATGCTTTTGTGAAACCTAATTTTTGAATGATTGAAATCCCATGTGTGATTATTAATGTAGAAATGATATTCTATAGAAATAGTGATAAAAGAAGAGAATGAATGATTGAAAGTGATTGTTTATATGTTGGACATTCAAAACCAAAAATCTGGATAGTGTTGTTAGCTAACTTGTGACTAGATATAAACCTAAATAAAGATAGAATTTGGGATGTTTCCCTCATGAAAGTTGTAGAATTGAGTGTTAACATTTAAATGGAATTGGAATCACCTAATCTGGAGCTGTAGAACTCGAGATATTGATAGAAAACCGAAGCTAGGTTAAAATAGGAAAATTCTGGACACCATGCATACGAGACCTTGAACTGAAATTTTAGGTTTGTAGCTAAGAGAAATTGAAATAGGTGTCTTCATAAAATATGTGTTCCATCATGTTAAATTTCACAAGAAATAAACCTTGCTCCATTTGGAGTTATAGAACTTTAGATATGGATGAAATATCAGGCAGAGGTTGGGTTGTGCATAACAGGACAGACCTGCTTACCACTGTATTTCGACAATGTTGAGTTTATAAACAGCAAATCTGGATTGACCCTCTTCATCCTGAATGTGTAATTTTGCCTTAGCTTACTATAGAAATAAACTCCATAGGGAATTGAGTCTTACAACTCTAGTGGGGGGAGAAACACTAAGCAGTATTTTAGTACACTTGCTATGTATTGAAATTTGCAGAGGTGATTCTTACATAAAGAATGAGTATGTAAATTTGTTACAACAAATGTTGATAGGAAAATATTTTTATGGTGTAGGAGGAACATCAGGCACATAATCTTCTATCGAAGGAGCTCACATGATCGGAGAAACCGGTAAGTGAAATCTCGCCTTAAATGAGCTAAGTTAAATTCTGAAACTTTGAATTCTTGAAAATTCTTGAAGATTCAAAAAGTTAATGAATGGTTATGAATGTCATATGGTTTAAGAGCAATTAAATTTGGGTTGCTTTCATAGTGAGCGAAAGCCAATGTTGGACTTGTTTCTGGAAATGCAGAAATTATTGGATTTGGGTCGCTTTCATAATGAGCAAAAGCCAATGTTGGACTTGGTTTAGGGAATGCAGAAACCATTAGATTTGGGTCGCTTTCGCAATGAGCGAAAGCCAATGTTAGACTTGTTTTTGAAAATGCAAAAACCATTGGATTTGGGTTGCCTTCACAATGAGTGAAAGCCAATGTTGGACTTGTTTCCGAAGATATGAAAACTATTGAAATTGAAACTTGCTTTTGCATCGAACGAGAGTCAATGTTGAAATTAAGCTTTAGAATTATGAAAATATATATAAAAATAATAATAGAATAAAATAATAGAATTTCTTTCATTGAGGATGAGATCCATTGTTAGGATTGTTTTTCCAAAGTCGAGGAAAGAAATGATGGATTTGGTTAGTTCCCAAAACGAGTTAAAGTGAATGTTGGTATTGTTTCCGTAGTGTTGGAGAATGATGAATTTGAGTAGCTTTGATATGGAATTCTGAAATTGTATTTTGTATCATAGTTTTAAAATCCGAACCGGCCCGGCAGGTCGACCAGGAACCTGGCTGACTCGGGCCTAGGACCGGTCCGGGTCTAAGTAAAAACCCGCCAGGGAGTAGGCCCGGCGAAACCCGGTCGACCCGGCAGGTCAACTCAGAACCCGGGCGACCCGGGTAAACCCGGATGAGACCCGGCCTCTTTTTTTATATATATATATACATGGATGCGAAACGGTGTAGTTTTTGACTCATTTTCTATTTCTACATTTTCTCAAACCAAACTGAGGATATCACACAGAGAGGAGGATTTCAAAGTAAATCAGGAAACATTTAAATACCAATCATTTAATAAGAAGATATCTTCACACCAAAAGAAAGAAATTGTAAAGCCCTTAAATTTCAATTCAAAGAAAACGAAAAGAAGAAAAAATCATAATTTTAAACAGGCGTGAAAAACATATAAAATCTCCTTTTGAGCATCAAAAACTCTGTTTCTTATGACAAAATCATTTTCTTGGAATATCTAAGAAGATATTGCCCCTTCAAGTTCACTCACAACGTTCCTATCATCCGTGTATCCACTCAACCAGAGAGCTCACCTTAGATGTCATATTCATAAAAAAAAAAAAAGAGGTCCTTTTCTTCTTCTGCACAATAGTAGTAGTAGCTAGAGAGACAAAGGGAGAGTGGGTGATCCATGTATATGAGAGGGGAGTTGGAATATAAATGAAGGGATGGATATATGCCACGTTATGAAAAGTTAGAAAAGTGGTTAGTGTGGCCTGTTTGTTTTTGCGTTTCAAAAGCACTTTTGATAAAATTTAAAATTTTTTTATTTTTTTATTAACTTCAAATTAATATGTTTTTAGTGTTTTCAAATTATTTTGATGTGCTGATGTCAAAAATAATTTTTAAAAAATAAAAAAATATCATTAACATGTATTTTGGCACGAAAAACTATTTGAAAAGCAACCGCAACCATACTACCAAACACATTACTGTGTGAATTTTGAATTTCTCAATACTCCTTTCTTTAATTGTTTCATTAATTGTTTTAATTTAATTTAATTAAATTGGTATGCGGTTAGAGCTGGGGAGGAGAATTCAAAAAAAGGGAGGCGCCTAAATAAATGCTAGCATTTAATGCTTTGACTTAATACTGACATACTATGTGAGATTTCGTGGAGGGTGAGGATGCCTTCTGTAGACCTTTGGTTCAGTAAATGGCAAACAAAAAATTATTGTTCTTTTATGGTTTAAAAATTTAAGCTGCCATCTAGTGTTTTATTCACTAAAAACCCTATATTTATTCTAAATCCAAAATATATCTTATTATATTTTATATTTGTTTTGTCTCCCTT
>Ga0325405_1001342_pt1 | contig 24938 bp, 14 predicted proteins | sample PopdelMetagenome_21_FD_205663 | JGI IMG/M metagenome (GOLD analysis project Ga0325405, IMG submission 205663) | Populus deltoides microbial communities from Bellville, Georgia, United States - Xylem-Control-R2 | ecosystem: Host-associated > Plants > Phyllosphere > Stem > Wood/Secondary xylem...
TTATCAAAGAAATTATACTTAAATGTTTTATAAAGATCCAAGAATCTACAAGCAAGATTGTCACAATCCCAAAAAGCTAAAAATCAAGTTTGATAGAATTGTGACATAATAATACCTGAACTAAAACAACAATACTATTGGAATGAACCCCCTCCCTACTATTAACGAATCATGAACTCGAAGTATAAGAAAAATAGCCATAAAATTAGTTATGCTTTGATAAGTTCAATGGTTATTTGTTTAAACAAAAAGAAAAACATGTTGCTCTAAACAAAACACCAATTTTATTCAATAATACATGGCTACCAAGCAAAAATTTAAGTACAAGTTAAATAATTCTATTTATAATATGTAAAACATCATGAACAATATTGGAAAAATAATAAAAAAGTTATAAATCACAAGGCCTTCTCGATGTCCAATTGATATGAAATTTCAACCCAATATAAAACAAGGCTTTTGGATTCTTATCATAAAACTTCAATCTAATCCAATAGTTGGATTGAAAATTATACTCATTAACATGAAACTGCACATTAAAAAAATAAACTTAATCCACATGTAAGTAAGGAAATAAGTTAAATCTGCAAGTCTTGTAGGAAATAAAGTCCAAATATCTTGAATTATCCCATTAAATACATCTTTAACCTTCTTAGCTCTTGACCTTGTAATAAGCCCAATCAAAACATGTAATGCATCATTTGATGATGCTCACATTCACATCGTCACCCCTCTCCTCAAAAGGATCCAACCTCAAATCATCATCATGCTTGAATGTTGACTTGTTATTTTCACAAGACCTTTTTTTTTAAACTTTTTTATACCATGCTACAAGTCTAGATGAAATTACAACAACGATGAAATAACACGAAAACTAAAAGAAAAAGGGATATAACCTGATTTTATAGCCTTACTCTAATACCAATTAATGCAAAACCTGTGGATATAAAGATCCAAAAACTCAAAGCAAAGTAAGAAACTTCCTAAGAAAGCTAAGATTAGGTTTGAAATTGAACTTGACACAATGATAACTTATACTGAGGCACTAAGACTATATGTAACTAACCTATACCCAAAGCCTATAATCAGTATGCAAATGAGAAATGTAAGGCCCGACCCACTCCCCCTTGCAGAATATTGTCCGCTATGGCTTAGCCCAACCCGGTTTCCACGCCTCACGGTTTTGTTCCTGGTGACCCACAGGCCCCAAAACGTGTCCTACAAGGTTAGGTACCAACTGCCTTAATATGTCCTAGCTCTGGACACTCTTCTTTCGATGTGGGATGTTACAATCCCCCTACCTTAAGAACGAGCCGTCCTCGACTCTGATACCATATGTAAGGCCCGACCCACTCCCCCTTGCAGAATATTGTCCGCTATGGCTCAGCCCAACCCGGCCTCCACACCTAACAGTTTTGTTCCTGGTGACCCACAGGCCCCAAAATGCATCCCACAAGGTTAGGTACCAACTTCCTTAATATGCCCTAGCTCTGGACACTCTTTTTTTGATGTGAGATGTTACAAGAAGTATAGAAGACACCACAAATCTTGATTAATTTTTTGATAAGTCAGGATGAACATCACAAAACAATTGATCTTTGATAAGATATTGAAAAAGTTCCAAGAGAAACCAAGAGTAAGAGAAACTCTCACATAGAAGTTTTATTTTTGAATAAATCAATCCATCTCTTTTTCCACTCCAAATAAACCTTGATATTATTTTTACCTTGAAAACTAGGAGTTTCCAGTTTAATAGATTTTGGATCACCATGCACATTATTATGGTTTTTATAGTTTTGGAAATCTCCTCTATTGATGAATTGACCCCTATGTCTAAAACCATCATCCCTTTAATCTCTAGGCTACAGAACCTACAATCTTATGTTTAAAATCATCATCTCCTACAATGTCATATTCATCCTTAAAATCATCCAAGTTATTATTCGAGTTTCTTTTCATGATTACCCTTTCGATCAATCCTATTCTTATATCCATCATTATTGTTATCTTACCTCTCTACCCTATCCAACCTCTCTTGCATATTACCAATTACCAAGTTAAACCTCTCCAACATATATGCTAGACCTTAAATTTGAAGTGTTAGGTTATTATTCTCCGTAGGAGGTGGTGTAACTCATTTTTCTTCAGACATTTTGAATATGTAAAAAGGTTTTTAGTAGAAAAGAATATCATCACACCTCTCACGTTTCACACAAATAATAGATTTTTCACTCTAATATGCTCGCTATGCCATTTTCTTCTCATCTCACCTTTATTTCATCTTTTGCAAAATTGAAATCAACACAACCAAATAGAACAACTTAGTAGCACCCAATCTAAATAAGTGTAATTAACTAAAAAGGCAAGAAATATACAAAAACAAGCAAATACAAAACTATGATTATTATTTCAGAAGTAGCAAATGAATTTATACAAAAATGAATGTTTTTAAAGATACAAAAAAAAATTACCAGAAGCAAAGATTATGAAAATGACTTGATTGACACCCAAATAACCCAAATAAAACTTTAGTATACTAACTAGATTAATGTCAATAGTAGCAAAGCAAGTTTCAATAGTCGACGCAAATCAGACCCGTTTTATGCAAACTAAACCTGAATTTGGAATCTAAGCTAAAAAATGTCCAATTGAACTCAAATTTGATATATAGTTCTATTAGACCCAAAATAACCAGAATATAAATTTTCAAGTAATTCTGATATGGCTTGACCCAATTTTTCCTTGTTTTAGTTTATGCAGCATAATTTATAACGTCTTTGTTTGAACAACTTTCTTCTTCTTCTTATTCTTCTTTTAATTTTTTTTGTGTTTTTATGTTACTAATATATGTAGTGACAATAATGAAACAAAATAACACTTTTTTGTTTTGTAAGTGTAGTTGTTGCCGCAATTTAAGAGGAATAGATGAAGATATGAAATAATGATTTTCAACACGTGGAATAAGAAGAATGAAAATCATAAAAGGATATAACCTGATAAATGGAGTCAAGCTCTAATTCCAACTAATATGGATCCTATAGATATAAAGATTTATAAACCCACAAGCAAGATTGACATAATTCCAAAAAGTTAAGAATCAAGTTTGATAGAAGTGACACAATGATTACCTGAAACAAGACACCAACACTATTGGAATGAACCCTCACCCAATGATTAGTGAATTGTGAATGAGATGTAGAAGGAAGAACACCACAAAGTCAATTATACTTTGATAAGTTCGATGGTTCTTTGTTTAAACAAAAAAAAAATGTGTTACTTTAAGGAAAGCACTAATTTTATTCAATAATCCATGGTTGCCAAGAAAAAACCTAAGTACAAGTTAAATAACTCTATTTACAACAATTAAAACTTCCTATATAATATTGGAAAAATAAAAATTTTGCAACATTTTCCTTAAGTTTAAGAGGTTAGAAATGGATTTAAGACCTCTAAAAACCCTACAAATACCCTGAGTTTTTACCCTCAAGATCAAGAAAAAAGGGTTAAAAAAAGAAAAAAAAAGGGGAAGGAAAAAAAAAGGTGTTTACCCTAGGTTTGTTAGGTCTGTTCATGCATAAAATAGGTTCAGAAAATCAATTTTTAATTCATATTGCATGGACATATAGGTTGTTTTAAGTAGATAGTTTTTTTGATTTGGTACCTTATGCTTGATTTTGATGTTATTTATTAGTTTTTTGGAATTAAAAAATATTTACTTATAATAGTGTGATTTATTAGGTTAAAGAAAGCATCCTTTAAAAGCAAAAAATGACCTATTAGGTTAAAGAAAGCATACGTTAGAAAACAAAAATACTATTTTCTAAGCTTGACAATGGTTGCCTTTAATGGGTTAATGTGTGGGTTTCTGGGCATGTTCTTAGGAAGAACATTATCTCATACCCTTGATTAAGAGAATGTTTGGTCCATTTCTTTGCATAAACACCTTCGTTATGCATGATTAATAGATAATCTAGTGTTTATTTGTATTAATAACATGTTTTTGATAGGTTTTAATCCTTTGTCTACCAACATCTGTCAGACATTGGATATGTTCCCCTAACTCAACAAATCCCATATAACCACCATTTCCTAGGTGATATAATCTAAATGGGAGATGTGAATATCATGATAGGGTCATAGGCCATTCAATTGAGAATTGCAAAAAATTCAATTGTCATGTCTAAAAGTTGGTGAGTAAAGGACATATTGAGTTTGAAGAATGATGGTACCTACCACAAAATAACCCTTATCCCCATCTTTAGCAATGATCAGTAGCTTGCAAAATGCTGACAACGCATAAATAATATGCAATTACCTAGAGAATGAGCATTGAATTTTGCTTCAATATTTTTTTTTCATGTATCGTGACTACATCATGTACTTTCAATGAATTGTGCTTTGTTCTTTGTCTTATGATTGTCTTGAAATAAACAGATGCTTCTTTTAAAGGGTATTTTCATAAAATATTTTGACCAAACTCCAACATGCAAAGTTAAGGCTAATCAATCTTGAAAAAAAACTAAAAGAGTTTTGATTGCAGAAATGATTCGATGTTTGTTAAAATGGCATGAGGTGACTAAGAAATTTTGAACTCACATACGAAATTAAACCATACATCATGGAGCTAGGTTTTAACAATATGCATATTGACATATAGTGGATTTGATAGTTATGAACTCGTAAATCATGGTTCTTTACAAGTCCAAATCATTACACTGAACGATGTCAAAATTTATCGGTTCTAACCAACCTTACTTAAAATGATAAAAGGTCATCTTTTTTTATTCCTTCCATGATTCTCAAAATATATATGTTTAAGATTATCCCTTGCAGTTCCACTTTGAGCCTAATGAAATATTCGTTTAAAAAAAAACCTTAGCATGGATCACACCCACACTAGGGGCAAGTGAGAGATTTTTGGTTGAAAGGATGAAGACAATGATAGAATCAATGGTGAAGGAAATGCTGAAAACAAAAGATTATGAAAGACCCAAAAGTAGAAAAAGCCCTAGACAGGAAAGGCAAAAGAGATTTTAATTTAGGAAAAGCACAAAAATGCCAAAAGTTGATGTCTGAGGGGCATGAGTGAAAAAAAAAAGAGAAAGAAGAAACAAAACTGAAAGGAAAACACACGTAAAAGATTAAAAGACAAGAAAGTGAAATACCATGTCTTTTGGTATCTGTTATAGAGCCTCATATTAAGGAAAATATGATTGAGATTATTGTGTCTTCAAATGATTAGATAAAAGATAAGTTATCCATCAAATGAGGAGTTGGAGTTGCTTTATGGCCTCTATTAAGATAACAAAAGGATGAAGGAGTATCATGAGATAAATGATGAGCAATGAGCTTTAGACTTCTCTTTAAGTTTGAAATTGACAGTTAAAGGAATGACATGATTATGAAGCTTCTTGAACTATTAATTGATCGATGTAAAGATTCTGGTTAGAATGAATGACATTGTTATATGTCATTTCTTTTACAAAGACAACAAAAGAAATAGAGTAAATTGAATAGTTGATGGTGGTCCTAGGTCATTGAAACCCTCAAATAGTTTTTGAGCTTATGAATTTCCCTTCTTTTCATAACCATAAGTCATAGCCTACATTACATGCTTTTAAAAGCCTTTTTTTTTTAATCAAACAAGCGATTTCAATTGATAAGTGACGCTCTCAAAATGTGAAGAGCCTTTTCATTAAGATCATGGTTTCACGAACTAAGTTACTAGTTATTATGCATGTTGATAAAATGGTTGCTTAAAAGAGACAATCATTCTTGATAGAACCTCGAGTATTGACTCGAACCTCTTGTTGTTGAAATCCATAAAAGATCACCTCATCATGTACCATCGAATGATATACCCAAAATGAGAGATTAAAATTAACACAAAGAACCATAAAAGAGCCAAACAAATTGTTTTTATTTTACATTGAGTTAATTTCTCTTTTTAAAATATAAAATAATTAAAGGATTGCATGTATTGAATGGCTTATGCTAGGTCTTTCACCAAGTTAATTTTTTAAATACTTTCAAAACTAGCATCCTTTTGGTTTCATTTTAACAATGAGATAAAAATGAGCATGATCTTTAAAAGTCCATGGTTAGCTCTTGAGGAAAAGGCGATTGTTTGAAAGCAAGTGATCCATTGATGGGTCACGCAAGATCCTTTATGATGATACTACAAAGGAGCCTGATTAAATTAGTTGATAATGCTCAAATATAGGTCTTTCACCAAGTTAATTTTTTAAATACTTTCAAAACTAGCATCCTTTTGGTTTCATTTTAACAATGAGATAAAAATGAGCATGATCTTTAAAAGTCCATGGTTAGCTCTTGAGGAAAAGGCGATTGTTTGAAAGCAAGTGATCCATTGATGGGTCACGCAAGATCCTTTATGATGATACTACAAAGGAGCCTGATTAAATTAGTTGATAATGCTCAAATAAAAAAAGAGGAGTATTGTTCAACTGAAAGGAACTTCGTGATTGATTGACAATCTAATATGAGGTCGACACCAGAAAACCTTTAGATAATTGTTGGTAGGATGCACACAACTAATCAGAATGTAGTTTTTGAAATAATCCAAAAAGTTGAATGATTTGTTAAACTCTTTCATGATAAAGCAAACAATGCCAAACTTGGGGGGCATGGTCAAACTTAATAAATAATGAGAGCAGTAATAATCACGGATAACCTAAAATGGGCACTGCACTTGCATTTAAGTGAAGGATTAACATACGATAAACTCAAAGGAGATGGTGAATCTAAAAAATGAAAATGTTTTGGATAGCAAGCAAAGACACCCTATGACGATGGAACATCAAATAGAGGAGTTATATTTCAAACCAGGTAAGGATGCATGCATGTCATCTAACCTCAAAGTATTGCATAAATGTTTTTGAATTTTTTAGGAAAAATCTTTAATGAAATCTAGTAAGATTTTGATGAATCTGAGTTGATAAAGAAAGAATCCTTGAGTCATGATAGTAAGGAATCTTTTTTACCCTAGAATAAAAGGAGTATTCTGGTCAACCCTGCATTCAAAAAGCACTAAATTTTCAAACCCTGCCATCAAGAAGGATATGTCAACCTTGCAATCAGGAAGGACTAAGAAATTCAACTCTATCATCATGAAATCCAGTTAACCTTGTTATTAGAAAGGACAAATATCAACCCTGCAATCAAGAAACACTAGGAAAGTTTAGGAAGAGCTTGATTAAAACCTATCATCATAAAAGGAGAAAAGAAGGAAACCTGCCATTAGGAATCTCTGTTTCAATTATACAATAAAAATGTTTTGGATTCAATCAAAATAGTTAAAGACACCCTCAGAAAGTTCTAGTTAAACAGGATCGCTAAGATTTAGGATTTTAGATCAACTGAGTTGAAAAAAAAAAAGACAGTTGTGTAAGAGAATAGATGTGAGCATATGATTCTCCTAGTAGCTACAAGATTTTAGTTCTGGTTAAAGGGAATTAGATTAGGATTTCAAGTTAAACGAGTTGCAGACATAGATTTTAATTCTAGTAAAAGGGAAATGCTAGATTGAGATTTCAGGTTAATTGAGTGCAGACAAAGATTTTGGTTCTGGTTAAAGGAAACCACTAGATTGAGATTTCAGGTTAATCGAGCTGCAAACAGAGATTTTGGTTCTGGTTAAAAGGAATCGCGAGATTGGAATGTCAAGTTGACTAAGTTGAAGACATAAATTTTGGTTTACACACACACATATATAAAAAGACATCTAAATTTATATTAAAAATGAACTACCTATTATAAAGCTTTTTTTTTTAAAAAAAACTCAAATATCAAATTTAATATGGTTGTGGAGCAATTCTAGTCTAAGAGTTTAATAAAGATCAGCTTAAGTTTATTGAAAAAATAAAAATATGGATTGTAAGTGAGAGGGTGTTAGAGAAACTATCCTATATTTAATGCATATAAGAAATCAAAACAATATAGAGCTCTCAGTTAAGAGAGAAAAGCTCCCGGTGTAGTGAGAGAAGCGGTCTATTAGGCGTCCATGTTCTTCCCTCTTCGTTCACCATTTTTCTTCTTTTATCTATCCTCTTCTCCTCAGAGTTCTCTCTTCTATCAATATGACTAAATCCAAGGCTAAATCCTCAACTTTTCGTTCCACCCAAGGTGATTTTCGGCTTCAAACTAAACGCCATACATTTGTCTTGCACACGCCTAGGGTTCCGTCCAGGAGCTGCTCGCCAGTTCACCAACGCCCTATTTCTCCTTCTCTGACCTCCTCTCCACCTCGAACGAAGGTTACATTTGCTGATTTCACTAGTGCAACTAGGGTTTCGTCCAAACGCAAGAACAAAACCATGCAAAAGATAGGTTCCCCTGCTCCATCTCTTCACTTTCGCTCTTCTGGTGGTCGTAATGGTGGCTCCTCTGGCAGTTCCAGGGCAAGCCCCTTGGCTACAGAATGTCATACCAAACGCCGGGTTGGAGTTCACCCTAGTGGTTCCTATTCGAGCTTAGGTGGTCTCACTCCCACCCTGACTATTGTTCCTCCCCCTTTATCCTCCTCTATCAAGAGTCATCCTTCAGCACCTCGTTTTGATGTTACCCCCTTGTTGATGCCACTCTTGCATCACCGATGATGGATAAGTCTCAACCTAGTTGTAGCAGAAGTACTCCGGCAGACACACCACTAGGTACTTTAAATTCTTAGTCTCCTGCTTTTGTTCACTTTCCAGAATATGCATCCTCTGCTTCATGTTATCTTCAGGAAATTGATGTTAGTGACCTCGTTGTTAAGTGGAAGTTCTGCTTGATTGGTTATATGTCTGGGAAATTCCTAGGTTATGCCTCACTGTTAACGTATATTAATCGAACCTAGCAGCATAAAGCTCATTTCACTATGCATGCTTCGGGTTGGTTGATCTTTGCATTCTCATCAGAATTGTAGATGCTAGAAGTCTTAGGTGCAGGTCCATATGTTGTCTTTGGTCGGCCTCTTATCCTGAAAATAATGCCTGTTTTTTTTTTTTTTTCAATCTCTTGATATGACCACAATGCCAACATAGGTGATGTTACCTAATCTGCCATTACGATGCTGGAACCATATTTGTTTATCAAAAATTGCAAGCATGATTGGAAAGCCAATACATTGTGATGACCCTACTGCATAAATGACTCGGGTCTCCTAAGCTAGAGTCCTTATTGAAGTAGACCTGCTCTCCAACTTGCCATCCTCTATCAATGTAATGTTACCCAATGGCACCACTTTGATTCAGTAGCTTGTGTATGAATTTCTGCCACGCTTTTGCAAGCAGTGTAAGACTCTAGGTCATTCAACTCTCACTTGCACCAAAGGACTCAAGCCTAGAAGTAAAAAGAGGTCGTATGAGACTCCAACTTGTTCAGCTAGTTCTAGCCCCTCTACAGAAACAACTGCAGTTGAGAAGCAGGAACCGTACTGTGCTAGCCCTTATGTTGTTCCTCAAGTGGATCCAATGTCTACTGAAGCTGCTACAGTTGGTGCATTAAGGCCCCAGTCTCTTGGTCGCAAGAGGTCCAAAGCTACTGCCACCGAGCTCTCTGGCTCTACTCCTCCAATACACCATTCTAAAGTTGAGGCCATTACAACAGTAGCCCATCCCACGAGGCAATATCTCACTCGCAGCAAAGCAGCTGTCATTCCGTGTTTGGGGTTGTAAAGGAAGTTTAAGGCCCCTGCTGTTGTTTTCCAGTCGCTGCATAGCTCAGATGACTGTGCTCCCTCATCCACTTTATGATGATTTGTTTATGTTTGATTGGAAGGGTGATCCCTTAGTTCTTGCTTGTTTTATTCTGTAGACTTGCTGGTCTTGTGTTTTCCTTTGTGTAGATGCCCTACTTCCTCTATGGCAATTTCTGATTTGGTGCATATTTGCCTGCACCCTGTTGTAGCTGAGCTGTTAGTTTGATCTTTTACAATTTTTTATTGTTGGGTTCTATGTGTTTTTGATACAATGTTTTTGTTTCCTGGTGCAGTTTGGCTGGCTATTTTTTACTTTTTTAGTTTGATGCAATACTTTTGCATGTTTCCTGCTTTTGCAGTTGCTGGAGCTATGAGTTGGTTGCTGAGCATCTGTTTTGCTTGGGTGAATTTCCTGTTGCAGCTTAGCTAGCAATCTATGCCTGTTTTGTGCCTAAAGTTGTTGTTGCTAGCTCTCCTCTTGCTAGCATTTTGGGTTCCTTTCTAGTAGCCAAGTGTTACTGGATGCAGTTATTGCTAGGTTTTCATGTTTGGTGGGTGCCCGCTGTTTTTGGTTTGCTTTTGGCCGGTCTCTATTTGTTGTTTTCTAGGTTGTCTGCTCTTCTGGTGCTCTAGTCAGAACCTCTGTTGATGTTTAGTCTCTTGCAGGCTTTTTAGGTTCTTCTCTAGTTCTCAAGCATTCTTGGATGCAGGTAGCTTTTTCCCATTGTGCTGGTTCTTGCCTACTAGTTAGTTTGCTAGCTAGTTTAAGGTTTTATTTTAGGGAGTCTGTTCCCTTAACTCAAGGGAGTCTGTTCCCTTTTCTCTGGATGTAAATTCCTGTACAGTTGACTTGCTAGTCTCCAGCTATGTTTTATTTTTTATCTATAAATTTTTTTATATTTGATAAAAAAAATCAAAACAATATAAAATATTGAGAACAAACTACCTATTATAAAACTTAAGTTTCTTTGTTTTTTTTAATAAAACTCAAATTTAACTATCAAATTTATTAATTCTTATCCTTTAATTTCAAAGTAACTCTAATTCTAAATGTTTTAATGATTACCTTCTATACTAAAAGAAGTAGACTTCTTTCTATAACTTTTAATGTTCATATGAACAATTCAATTCTTTGTTTTTTTTCCCCAATTCCACTGCCTTTTTTTTAATTTCCTCCCCTTTTTTATCTTTTAAAATTTCATACTTTTTTTTTCCCTCAATTTCACTATTAGACTTTTAATAGTTGTTTGAATTGCTTTTGGTCCTATCAAGTTGGATGGATTATGTTGAAGCAACTCTTGCACAATTTAATTTTAAACCTGGGTTAGGCAAATAATTGGGTCAAGAGGTTTTTTTTGTTGTCAATTTCATCTTTTTTTTTCTCCTTCTTAATTTCATCCTCATACTTTTTTTACAAGTTAGATGGGCTACCTTTGGACCGACCAAGTCAATTAAGTCATGTCAAGATAACTTCTACATGGTTTAATTTTAAACTCGAACAAGACAAAGAATCAAATCAGGAGGTTTCAAGGTTGACCTCACATGTCAGGTTTAATAACAATGTCAAATAGTTATTCATGACCTAGATATTTTTTTATCATGTTCAAAAGGAAATTTGGATGCAACCCACAACATGGAGTGGGCTTATAATAGTACAAACCTCTTGATCACGTGGTCAAGTAACCCCCAACTTGAAATACAACCCATGAAGCAGAAATTCAGGTTTGATAGAACCCTGATCTAGAGGAAACTTTGTATCTATAAACAAAAGGTATTGAAATAAACTTGGATCCAGAGATAACCATGTACCTAATAACCCGGAGTATGTGAATGGCGTCATAAACCCAGTTAATCTTCGATAAGTCAGATGTACGATCTTTGTCTTTATAAAAGAAGGATGTTAAACCATAAACAATTAAATGAAAGAAATGCATGTTTATTATCACCAAGCTGCCAAAGTTTACAGCTCTAAAAACATTATATAGTCTCTTTTAAATAATCCTAATAAGTTTCTTTTAGGTTGCAAGCCAATGAACCCAAACTACAAATCAACTAACATAAGTCCAATAATAAAATAAACCCCTAAATAACTTTTAATGGTCCATAACAAACCCCAATTAAAAATAATTGTTAAAAATCAAATAAATAAAATAGGATAATAAAAACAAAGTCTCCATGCTAGAATTCCTCCGTGTAGCCGAAATTTCCAAACTCTTCTAAGTGGTGTTTTGGCCAAAACTTTTAGTTTAGGAGTTCAACTAGGAAACTTTGTTTTGATTGCTATAATTTCCTTTCTTATAATACCTCCTCTTAGTCTTCTTGATGTACTAGGAATACCTATAAAATAAAGAAAATAAACCTAAGAGAAAGATCCCCTTAGATGCCATCATATCAAATCCAAACCACATTAGGAACCCTTATAGCCCAAGCATATGCACAAGTTTAGGGCCTAAATAAGTCTTTTTTAATTTCTCTTTGACGTCTAAAATTAATCCATTACAGGTATGGACTAATTGGGCTAAAATAGCCAAGAAAGAACACTTGTCCACTAATTTGTCGAAACAGTAACAACAACTTTAACCAATTTAAATAATATGTTCTTGAACTACGATTAACCTGAAATTTTACCATAATATAGTTCCATATGCCTAGTATCTCCCTCATAACCAGAAAATTGACAAATACAAACGAAAACACCGACATAATGTTTTCATTGGTATATAGTGATGACCTTCACTAACAAAATCTTACATCCCTGTATTCATTAATAAACATCAACAAAAAAATTCTATCGATATATATCAAAGGAATTGTAGTGGGAAATAAGGTATGAAAAAAATCCAAAAAGTATGATGACATGTAACTTTTACAGACGACATTACCAATAAAATTAACTGAATGGAAAAATTTCCTCGGTATATATCTTGGGAATTATGGAGGGTATTACAGTGAGATTCAAAAAGGGAAATCATATTGTGACGTGATATTTTTACCGATAGAATAACCAATGGAGTTATTGATGGAATAATCTTATCAATAATGTCGTTGATGATATTTAATTTATGACCGGACAATCGACTCTCTTCTCCCCTTCCCCCATTTATTCTTCTTCCTTATGTATTTTTTTCTGCAACAAAAAGTCACCCCTCCCCCAATCTCAACACAACTCAAACTCTCACAACAATTTCTTCCATCACAACACTCAGTTTATCAGTATTTATGCTTTGATTTAAATTTTATTAAGGATTCTCAACTTTAAGCAAACGAATGTACCTTTTTTTTATTTGAACTCAATTTTGAAATGTTAATTTTTTTTTCATATATTTTGTAGTATATGTATTTTATTTGGGTGTTTACTTGTTTTATAGTTTTTTCTCATACAAATTTGTTAAGTGGATTTATGATTTGTACAAGTTAGGGTTTGTTTTAGATTTTGTAAAATTGTATTTCTATGTAAATTGATGAAACCTATATCGAATTTTTGACGTAGATGCTTTGATATGAAATATATAATAGCTTATTAATTTAACGGGTCTGTTTTATATTTTATCAATTTTATTGTCGAGCTGAAATTTTTTATAAATGTGTACAAATTTGAATTTATGTAGATAAATGATAATAAATTAAGAGTACAATTAAAATAGATTGAATAAGTTTGAGTTAAATCAATTGTTTTGCAAATTTATTATAATGGAGTTCAGGGTTTTATTAATTATACATTATCTAATCTAAGAAATATTAGTGGAAGGGGTATTAGATGTCCATTCAAAAGGTGTAAAAATAAAACGTTTATCGATCCAGATGTTGTAACAATGCATCTTCTACAAAAAGAGTTTCTGGAGAAATATCTGTATTGGTATACATACAAAGAACCATATGTTCCTTATGATACAATAGTAGAAAAGATGGTTGGGTTAACCTCTAGTTCTAGCAACGTGCATAGAGTTATAGATAATAATAGTAATCCTTATAGGAATATGGTGATGGATGTGATGAGAACGAATTAGGGTCACGCCGGCCAATGTCCAATCATAGATAAAGAACCTATTGTAGACATGGCTAAGTTTTTTTTTTTTATCTTTTGAAAGATTTTGATGAACCATTATGGGATGATTGAACAAAACATAGTAAATTATTGGCACACACAAGCCTTCACCATCAAGTCAAATCATGAGTTGAGTGGTGTCGGTTATGACAAAATTATTGAATGAGCGAGAAGCATTTTATTTGAAAGGAACAAATTGAAAGAGAACTTCTATGATGTTAAATCCATGACGAAACCCCTCGGTATAGGATACCAAAAAATTGAATTGACACGTGTCTAAATTTATGCATGTTATACTACCTTGAAAATGCAGAGTTGACTAAGTGTAGAACATGTGGGCATTCTTGTTATAAACCCATGACTGGCAAGGGAATGACTCTTATCACACACAGAAAACTTAGATACTTTCCAATCACACCTAGACTGCAGAGGTTATTCCTGTCACTAAAGACTACTAGGAACATGACATGACACCAATCACATGATGTGGTGGATGAAGTGATGGTGTACCCTTCCGGTGGTGAAGTCTGGAAATACTTTAACAATATGCATTCTTAATTTTCAATGGAGATAAGGAACGTGTGTCTTGGGTTATGTATAGACAGATTTAATCCATTCAGATCATTTGCTACTCCTTATTCTTGTTGGCCAGTGATACTCATGGTTTATAACTTGCCATCAAGAATGTGTATAAGGTCGAATTTCATGTTTTTATCTACAATCATACCTGGTCTTAATAGTCTAGGTTAGAATATAGATGTTTGTCTTCGACTATTGATTGATGAGTTGAAGTAGTTGTGGTCATCTAAGGCTTTAACTTATGATGTATCAAGGAAACAAAATTTTCTAATGAAGGCAGCTTTGATGTGTACTATCAATGATTTTCTAGCTTATATAATAGTTTCTGGTTGGAGCACATATGTAAAACTAGCATGTCTATATTGTATGAAAAATAACAAGGCATTCACACTAACAAACGGTAGTATATCATCTTTTTTTACTACCACCAGTAGTTCTTACCAACAAATCACAATTTTAGAAAGAACAGAAAGGATTTGTTTGTTGGCAGAGTTGAAAGGGATGTTGCACTGCTATTTTTTTCAGGTGAAGAATTATATGACGTGGTATCGGAGTACGGTGACATTGTGTTTGGTTTTCAATGTAGTAAGCAGAAGTTTCCTAGTTTTAGTTTTATCCATAATTGAGTAAAGCGAATTATTTTTTAGAAACTTTTTTATTGGAAGACCAATCTCCTCTGTCATAACCTTGATATCTTGCACATTAAAAAAGAATATGTTTGATAACATTTTCAACACATTATGGAAGTGAAGGGGAATACAAAGGATAACATCAAGGCTAAAATGTATATAGCTTTATTTTGTCACTGTAAAAATATAGAGTTGGTTTATGTTGGGTCACGGGTCGCAAAGCAAAAAGCCAACTTTGCCTTAGACAAGAATGCATAGTTACTTGTCTAATAATGACTTAAAAGTCTGTGATTTCCTGATGGACATACCTCTAACATATCAAGGTTGGTGGATTTGGAGGATTGTAGATTGTATGGAATGAAAAGTCATGACTACCACATATTTATGTAAACACCCATTCCATTAGCTTATCGGGATTTATTATAAAAAATGATATGAGATGCACTCATGGAGATCAGTCACTTCTTTAAAGATATATGTTCCACCAAGTTGCTGACACAACACATGGAGATGCTTGAAATGAATATCGTCCAGATAATATACAAACTTGAGATGATATTCCCTCTATTGTTTTTTTACTCGATGGAGTATCTACCCATGCATTTATCGTTTGAGACAAAAGTTGGAGGCCAGATCCAATATAAATGGATGTATCCATTCGAGAGGTTAGGGATTGCACATGCATCATAATTAAAATTTTATTGTCTTTCTTTGTATATTTTAAAACATTCATTTAATTCCATGTAGGTACTTCTTCAACCTTAAGAGAAAAGTAAAAAACAAAGCGCATGTTGAGGCTTTGATATGTAAGGCCTATATTGTTTAAGATATCTCAACATTGATCTCGTACTATTTAGAGCCTCAATTGAGAACGAGAATTAACTACGTTTCAAGGCATGACGATGGTAGGGAAGTGCCTTCATGTGGGAGCTTGTCAATAATCTCTCATCCTAAACAACCTGTACCAAAAAATATTATGACGGAAAGATATTTGTCATAAATAGAATTTAGACAAATACATAATTATGTGTTATTTAACTGCGATGAACTGATACTTTTTATTTAATAAGTATACTGCTTAACATATCGTTATGATGTGAACCCTAGCGGAATTTAATGGAATTCGTGACCCCAAGATCAATCTAATCTAAGTTTGTTGAGATTTGAATGAGCTTATCACAATAGAAGACTTGCTCCAAGGCAACAAGACTATAAACCAACTCGATCACAATGCCTACACCTAGAGATGAGCGAAGAAAGTATAAATTCATAATAAAGAATGGTCAATTCTTTAAAGAGTTGAAAGTTCAATCAACCAAGATTGAGCAACCAAAAAGTAGGCTACAATGTTAAACATATCATCAAAAGTCTGCCCTAAAATTATTACTAAAGAGTACTTAAACTCTAAGTCAAAACCTTAGTTTCCCTAGTGGGTCTCACATAAGCCCAATTTAAATAATAATCTACCCAAACTAAAACTAGCCCAAACTAATTAAAATAAACAAAATAAACAAGTCTAAGACCCAAATAAAATGTCTCCTCTCAAAATAAATAAAGTTTGATAGCTCAACTAATTAAATAAGACAAGTTCGTTGTTTCCATATTTTGTCTAGCAATAGCGAAAGCCCAAATTAAAATGGATGGTTCTCTCTTATTAATGAATTAGAAGGCTTTCCTATACCATTGAAAAGGTATGGAAGTCTAGTTTCTAGCCCAACTAGAATAAAATCAAAATTTGATCTGTAGCTCCAGTTATGACCAAAAGAGTAACAAAAGGTCAAACTGTTTGAATCTAGTCTTCTTCTCCCAATCCTTGTGTAATGGTCTTGGTTCCACCAACAAGCCTCTCTTGAACATGAATCAGATTAATCAAGGCTTGCTCTTTGTTATTACAAATCCTCTTGAAGTCCACCTTAGCCATGTCTCTTGAAGAAGTCCATTGAAACCTTCTTTGAACTTTTTAGCCCTAAGCCTAATAATTGTACCAACTGGAACCTCTAATGGATCCTTTGATGGTTGGATCGCATCATGTTATTTTCAAACAATTTATCTCTTATAATATCATAAATTGATACATTGTGGAATTCTTCACATACAACATTGTCAATATTTACTGTCCTAAAACTCACAGGTGACTGGATCCTAAATCTTTCGATTACAAGATAAACAATTTTCCATGTAGTTTAGAATACATGTAAGTACTGTTTAATTATTATTATTATTATTATCTCTCGAGATACTTAATTTCATTTCACATTTCTCGTTAACTGTTCATGGTTGTACTTTATGTACCAGGTTTATCAATTAAGAGTGAATGCTAGTGTTACTTTGTCTTTACTAAGTCTGGGTCATAAAAGAAATGTGAAATGCTAAAATGAGTATTTCGTCAATGGATATATGTTTCATATTGAAGAATATGGGCAGAGTAGAAAGACATATAACAGTGTGGTTTGTGTTAAAGGATCGACTTGTAATGAGTTTAAAGTTGACTACTATGAGAAGTTGAAAAAGGTTATTAGATTGCAATATCATAATGAGCAGAATAAAGTATTTTTATTAAAATACTATTGGTATGACACCACTAACAGAGGTATCAGAGTAGATCTCTATCATGGTTTGGTTGAAATTAATTTAAAGGCTAAACTCTACAATGTCGACGATGTCTTTATTTTTACCAAGCAATGCCAACAAGTTTATTACACATACACTTCTTCCCTTAGAAAGGATCGTTCAGGAGTTGATTGATTATCCGTAGTGAAAACTAAACCCAGGGGTCATGTTGAGGTTGTTCAAGATGGTAACGATAAATTAATTATGAGAAATGTTATCTTTGAACTTGGTGAGTTAGTTGATCCATATCGAGTTGCTCCATTTAATGGCTTAGAAGAAAATCTAAATTTTGGCAAAACTAATAATATTTTTTTGTTGATGTTGACGCTGAGAAGTTGAATGATGTTTAGAGCTCCAGTAGACATATATAAGTCGATGAAAATGATAGCAATGAAATCAATGTAGAAGGTTGCAATGGAGATGAGGACGAGTTAATTGACGAAGAAGAAGCCAATTTTGATTAAGATGCACAACACTAAAGTGTATGCTATAAACTATAATGTAATATTTATGGACAGAATTCACTTCAATGTAATGACAATGATGTTAATTTATTATTGAATGACAAAGAAATATTTATTTTATTACTGTAATGTGAACTGATGTTATTATATTATATGTGCAACAATGAATTTTAATATTTGCAAGAAAGATAGATAAGGAATATAGATACAATTTGACATCAGATACTATTTTACACCGATGGAAATATCGACATAATATATTTGTCGGTATATTCCAGAAACCATGAGAATTGTTCCCCTTCTCCCTGATATTATTCACAGTATGCATTACATACGAGTATATAGATATAATTTGTTTGTCTGTATATTCCATTGACTATGAAAATTGTTCACTTATCAATGCGCTGATAATTAATGTTCTTTTGACTGTTGATTTTTTTCTCAACTGTTTATAAATTTTTGTGAAAGCCATCAATAACACTTCAAGGGAAAATTTGAATGGGAAAGAGTTGATAATAATGTTGCGAGGAGGATTTAGGAGGATCACGTTGTAATTAGGTAACATCGAATTCATGATAGTTTTTTTTATTCCAAATATTAAAATTTTATTTTTCATTTACTAATAAATAATTAATTTGTACCACATAAGTTGCGTAATTTTTGGTACGAGGCGCCAAAGAAAGCAAGAACATATGTGAAAGAAAAATAGCTTCTAGATTGGAATGATGTGATAGTTTGGAAGGATTTCAGATCACTGTACATCGTAGAGGTTGTTTGGGCAGAATACATTTGACACATGATGTCCATGCATTTTACATAAGTGTCATAGTCTGATGTGAAAAATCAGAACCGGCATGTTCATGGTTCAATTACTTCACATACTGATGACTCCGTTCTGTTCGTTTTGCATGTGAAGCGGATGGTAGGATTTTTTTTCATTACATCCATTTTTTATTTGTTGCTTTTTATAAATATATTGAACTGATATTTTTTTTTTCTTGCAGGCTATGGTTCTTGGATGAGAGCCAGGTCCAATGGAGTTTTTTTATTGAAATGCATGTGTGGAGTGATGACCACCAAAAAGGGATGCAACCGAGCTCGACACTTTGTGGTATGTTGGTTTTCAACATTTTTTTTCTTAAATTATTATTTCCTTGAATCGATGAATTTATTATTTCTTTCCAGGATACATATGATAACCTATTGAAGAGATACGGGGACAATCCTTCAACCTATCCAAATCTTGGTCCAGATTTGTTGTTGGAGACATGATCGTCTGGTGGACTTGATAGAAATTGGGTGTACAAAATCTTGAACACTCAACCAAAAACTTGCGGACGACCCGTGGTGCTTCGATCGTTGGATGCTCGCAATCAATTTCGAGCATTCAAACTCCATAATTCACAGCAATGTTAGACCAATGAGTATAAGCTCGGACAACTCATCCTACTCGTAAATGTGAACAACTCACTACTGATTATGAAGAACTTTGTCGATTGATAATGGAGATGACATCATAGATTTGGCCCCACGGTCCCAAAAATGACCAGCCTTCTCCTTTTCCTCCTTTAGCCCTGCCTCTATTTTAGATTTATTGTATTTATATGTACAAATATTTAAATTTGTAATAAATATTTGATTTTCATATTAATTTATTTTATTTTAATTATTTTCTACTTCTGTTCAATATTTTTTTAAGAAAATATTTTTAAAATATTACGTTACCGACAAAACAATTCCGTCGGTATATTCCAAAGAGTGTTGGAAAAGAATTACTGTAAATGTCATTGCTATTGTTAACTTGCCAATCAAATTACAGATGGTATTATGTTGGTGATATGTTATATTTATCGATGGATATACCGACAAATAAATAAAAACACTGATGACATTACACATGGTTTTCTTATCGATGATATGTTAAATTTACCGATGGAGATATCAATGGAATAAAACGGGTAAATGTTTTTTGGCGTGCTTTGTACGTTTGTAAATTTATCGGTATAGTTATTACCAAATAACTCACCGATAATCTATAAATTAATAATGAGAGTTTTTCTGACAAACTATTTATGTTCGTGAGTCCGTCGGTAACATAAATACAGACGGACTGCTAGTGTAAATACCGACAAAACTTTTCGTCGGTAAAACTGTTAAATATGGTAGTGCCAGTAATATTTTAACTCGATCCAATATATAATTTAAAAAATATATCTGATCTCACAAAATTGGTCGGTAGGTATTTTAAAGCAAAATTGAGACCTAATTGGTATCATATAAACTAGGAACTTCTATTTTATTTTTTTCCTTGCTAAATGAAGGTTCGGACTTCACTCATTTTTTATGTGTACACTCTTGACCGCAAATGATATTCCTCTTCACACTCCACACATCTTATGAGTAATTATACTTCATTATGATCCCCTCATTGCAAGCTTCTATACAGGATTATCTTTCACTATTACTTTTTCGAAGATTTTAAGAGGACGATCATGGATAGTATTGCTCAAGAGTGATGAAAATGGGAAACGACGATGGTAACCTATTTCCGTGGACTGTGGTTGATTGGTCAGTAAGGAGGGAATGGAAAAGAAGATGAAAAGGAAAGATCTAAGAGGTATATATTTTGAGGAAAGGGAATGAAAATGAATTATAACGTAAGAAGAGATAATTAATTCATTTCTTTTGTTTGGATTGTAAAACTAGAAATAGAAAGGAATGAAATGGGAAATTAGAGGGGAAATCAAACCTCCCAGTTCACTTTTTGTTCATAAAACATTTCTGCTAAAATGGAGAGGAAAGCAAGGGAAAAAAAATAAAAAATTGACACTATTTTCCTCAAAATATCTTCCAAAAAATACCCTAGCTAAACAACCGTTTTTTTTTTTTTTGGAAAAAAGAATCATATCTGATCAACACTTCTTGTGTAAGGAAAATATAATAAAAACATGAGGGGTAACTTAACTGGTCAGACCTTAGGTTTACTCTCCAATGGTCACGAGTTCGAGTTTTCTCAGGGTCACTAGAAGCTTACATGGTCGTTAACTTCAGGGCCCGTAGAATTAGTCGAGGTGCGAACAATCTGGTCCAGACATCCATATAAATATAAAAAATACAATAAAAAATATATTATTTTTGTTTGTTTTTTCCATCTATATATTCAAACAAAGATCAAAACTTAATTTCCCCTCTCTAATTTGAGCCAAAGGAAAATAAAATTCACCTCTTTCCATTTCTTTCCTTTCCTTTCTTTAATTTCTATTAGTTTCTCCTGCATTGATAGATTGCAATACATATATACTGCCAGACAAATATAGAACAAAAAAAATCCACTCAATCCAGTATCGTTGATTATCCTTTTCACCACACTCAAAAAAAAAAATATTAACAATCATGCTCCTCCTTCCTGTTCTTCAATGGGACGACCTCTAAAAATTTGAGAACGAAATTACCATTCCTATATATATAAAGACAAATTTAGTTATGTGGATATATATATATATATCCACATAACTAAATTTGTCTTTAATTAGCAACCCTCTAGTGCTGGCTTTGTCTCCCCATATATATTCATTAGAGCATGACTCAATTCATTGGATACATTGAATGTCAACATGCTCCAGATTTCTTATGGTTTTCTCAACAAACACGATCTCTAATTGCTTTACAGTACGTGGTCCCTCACTCCCCAAAAATTGCTGGTAAGAAACCCTAACCCTAGGCATTTACTTTAACCCATTTTCAACTTCTACTGGAATAGATACTACATGTATATTTAGATGAAGACCTCTGTGAATGAAAAGAAAATAAGTAAAACCCTAGACAATGGCTGATAGCTGCATGTTTTCAAAGAATCAATTCAATATAAAAATTAACTTAAACTATGAGATGAGGTTCTAATATATGATTTATATTATTTTCTAACATACCTCTTTAAGTAAAAAATTGTTGAGTTTGAAAGTTGCACAGACCCACATTATATTGTGTTTAATTTTTGTCAAATAAATAAGAATGGTGAGATTCGAACTCGTGACCGCTTGGCTCTGATACAATTTGAAAGAACCAATTCAACCTAAAAGCTTAAGCTATTAGGTGAGATCCGAATATATAATTTATATTATTCTCTAACACATATTTGAATGATAATGATATACTTGATGCTAGAACTAGATGTAATTATGTTCCAAGCAATGAGATCATAGATGAAATTCAAATGAATGAACTACAGCAATTCATCAAAATCAACAAATCAAAATCAACAAGATAAGATAAGGAATCATTATTCATCAAAATAAATGAACTGTAGTATCAGCTAAACTTAAAAATTAAATATATCAGAAAAGCTATTACCTGATATCAAATAATCATTTTAATTCAAAAATTTAAGTTATTAATTATATGAGTTCTTAGAAGTAGTTTACTAATCCAATAATCAAATACATAAAAATAAATAAACTGGTATCTAATAACTGATATCAAAGAGCAATCTCAATTTAAAAATTTAAATAATTATGTGAGTATATTTCAGAAATAGTTATATATTATTCCGAACTAATATAATCAAACTAGTATAATAAAATTAACAATGAATAAAAGATGAAATTATCATTCATATTTTCGGATGAAAATTAAGCATGCTTGTGTTATAAACTGACCTCATACTTGTTGAAAACTGATCAGATAGAGCAAAAACCCAACTCTAACCACTTTCCAGACCAAGATCAATCAGAATATAAGCATATGGCAGCAATGTTTACATTCCCCGACTCAATAGCAAAATCAATTCGATCAAAATATTGATCTACCTTTATCCCTACCCACACAAGCTAAAGTTTCTTTCAATTCATGGAATATTATGCTGAGATATGAAGATAAATCTAATCAAAAGACAGCAAAGTAGCTAGCCATGTGTATATGAATAAAGGAAAAAACCCACAATAATCTTCCCACCTAATTAAGACTATAATCATTGTAAATTAAGCTAAAAATATCCATGTCTACTCCCGATTGATATTCTAGAACCTTAAATGACTTTGTAGTGCACCGATTCACGAATATCCCACATCATATCAGACTTGAATAGAGCTGGAATTCATGAACTACATCCTGATTCCTTGATTATTTCTATATGACGAGGAGGAGGACGGTGGTGCTTCTTTTTCTTGATCAGCAATACTAGTATTATTAGTGTTAGCAGGCTTCTCTTGATTAGCTCTATCTCCTTCTATCTCTCTATATCTCTGAAGATACCTTCTTAGTGGCCCGGCATAGTCATCAAAACCTAGGGCTCCCATAGCCCAGCAGACATCATCTCCATTCACGGTTTTGCGCCTTTCCTTTCTACACTTCTCGGATGCTTCACCGGTGACAAAGCTAATAAACTCTGAAGCACATTCTTGCATCGTTTCCTTGGCTTCTTTGGAGATTTTCGCGTTAGGCGGCAGAATTTGCTTCATGATCCGTCCAACGTTGGCTATAGGCAACAACCTTTCTTGCTCCAGCTTGACGCCGCCATCGTCACTTGAAGCACCAGCACCAACATTATCGACCATGTCTAAGCTAGATGCAAAGAATTTAGTCCTGCTTTTTACTCCAACCTAGCTAGACTTGCCGTTTGGTTGGTCAAAAACTCGTCTTTTATATTGCATATATACACGTACATACGTACATAAATACATTAGGGTATGTCTTCTTGTTCAAAATGGCATGTGTGAAGCCGACCACCTGGTTAAGTTGATTCACTAGTGGGCTCCATGTATACTCAATTCATTGGAGCTCATAATCCTAAATATTTAATTTGATTTTCGTGATTAAGTCCGCTACCTAGCTCATACAAATATATTATATATATATATTGACAACCATGCTTGACTGTACTTTCGATTATTATAATTTTATACCAGTTTACAGGGCTCTGCTGTAAAACTGTTTTTAAGGGAAAACAAATGTTAATATAATAAAAAATAATTTAATATTCTTATTAAATTTAATTTAACAAATCAATCAACAACTAAGCTCAAAAAACAACCCCAATAATAGATAAAAATGCTGTTTGACTTCTTCAAAAATTCAAGATAATTTTTTTTAATATTGAGACATTAACATATTGGTTTAATCTGGGGTTCGTGATTAACTTATTAAATTCACGATCTGGGTAATGGACTCCACTGTGTTTAAAAACTTTATTTTTTAAAAACTATTTTAACTAAATTATATAATAAAAAAAATAAAAGTTTATAAAATCAAGTACAAACTAAATGTTAATTATGATGCAACCTCATAAAAAATATATCAAAATAATTTATAAAGATAAATTCAAAACTAAACAAATGTTAAAAAATAAAAATAAAAAACAAAAAATAAATAAAAAAAAGAACTCAACTCATTCATTGTTCATATAAAATAGTAAAGGGTTAAGTTGACCCAACTCTTTTAAATATATTAGATAATTATTTTTTTAACATATCATATCATGTAGAAGGTTAAAAAGTTTTAAACTTTTATATTTATATTATTGTAAAAAAAATTAATCTAAATTTAATTAAAAACTTTCGCTATCAACTGTTAATGTGTTGTCATGCAGTTAATTTTATTAATTTAATATAAAAGAATAGAGATAGTAAGGTTGAAACTCTTAATTACTTGGATTAAAATTTTAATATCACATCGAAAGATATTTTAATTCAAAAATATAAAACGAGTACTCCTCATAAATGATTTCTGATTGGTTCAAAGAACCTTTAGCCAATTCACATGTTTATACAGCTTTTACTCTTTAATGCTCACCAATAAGGAGAGACCAAGCACGTTTTAGAATAATGATTGGTGCTTTAAGCTGTGAATTATTTAACACATCGTGTCTCCTTTTGGATTTGAACCAAACCCTAAGGCTAATTGGCTACACACACACA
>Ga0325405_1001343_pt1 | contig 24933 bp, 16 predicted proteins | sample PopdelMetagenome_21_FD_205663 | JGI IMG/M metagenome (GOLD analysis project Ga0325405, IMG submission 205663) | Populus deltoides microbial communities from Bellville, Georgia, United States - Xylem-Control-R2 | ecosystem: Host-associated > Plants > Phyllosphere > Stem > Wood/Secondary xylem...
GCGCGCGCGCTATTATATATATATATATATATATATATATATATATATATATATATATATATATATATATATATATATATATTTATTTATTAACAGCAAAATTAAGTTAAAAGTGCAAAGAATTGAATATGCGCTTGGACCTGCAAATGGGTTTTGGTCTTTCCAACATAAAGCAGACTGCCATATAAAAAACCAAATTTTCATTATTAATTTTAAGAATATTATTGAATATAATTTATTTAGTGGATAGAATTCGAAGGCAGATCTTTACCGAAAGCAAGAGGGTGATGAGATTGACTACATGTATCAGTGAGGGTTGTCAATAGATACTCGAGAACATTCACTTTATCCTTTAGATTGGTTGTCTTAGACCTAAGTTGGGTCATTTCAGCAATAAGTTGAGTTGTTTGAGCTTGAACTTGTTCTCATATATTCACTTGGACGACCAAAAATTATTGGCTCGATCTCGATTGTGAGGAACCAATGGTCGATACATTACAACACATTCACATATCCTCAATCGTAGTGTAGGAGATATTGCAAACTTGATTTCTATTGGGTCCATTAGTAGATCTAGCCTCTAACCATATGTTTTATGGAAAAAAAAAGTCAACAAATTAAAAAAAATAACTTAAAAAAATTGTTGAAATCCAACTTATCATAAACTTCTGAGCTCGTCTATCTATGAGCTGATGCACCCTTTTCCGACATTCCTCATTTTCCATGTGGGTTTCAACAAAAAGCTTAATTGGTATTGGATCGCATCCAAGCACCGTAGCCTACAAAAGAAAGCTATTGTTACTTCAATATTTTCATATAATACAACAATTTTTTTTAAAAATAACTTATAAAACAAATGGAATGGATCCGTTAGTGTATATGGTAATGGAATCATGAATCTTCTTGGTCTGGTTTTCTGCATCAGACTGCAATCACCATAAGAAATGCTCAAACATCACATGCTAGATATAAGCATCCTGGATACCCTTTGAGATGTGTAGAGGTCTGAAATTTCTCCACGCAACCACGTCTTTCTAACCTGGGAGACCTTTTTCTTTTGCAAATTTCTTTTTTTTACCTCGTACCAGAAATCATGCAACCTGGTTTTTAGAAAAAAAATTATCGATTAAGACTACAAAATATAAAATTTTAACATTTAAAAAAAATATCACAATTTGAATTCAATCTTATCTAATAGTATTGTGATTCTACCATACTCTTCTGGCAACAACGTTATCAACCTCCTCCCGGTATAATGTTTCCTTACACATTAATTTTGTAAAATAATTATTTTATTAAAATTAAAAAAACTAACAAAATAAAAAATAAAAAATTGTTTATGTATATACTAACCTTGGACCTTTTGAACTAAGCATCAATCATGCCTATTTAGGATTTTTAGAAACTTGACTTTATTGAAACAAAGACACTCCCATCGATGATTCTGTCATTGATTTAATTATGTGAGCAACCTCCACATTTGCAAACCTGAAATTTTATTCATTCATTAAGTTTTTTAATTAAAAAAATATTCATTGTTGTTTTTTTTTAATCATGCAAGAAAGGAAAACAAACTTACATGTGTGGTTAGGCTTCCACTAAGCATATACTTCTCAATGTATACATCCTGCTCAGAAGGAACGCCCCCTCTGCGAGTCGGCCTCGCACTCGATGAGCTTATGTCAAAAGAGGGTGCCTATGCTTGAGGTGACTGGTCATGGTCGACACCTAACTACTTATGATCATCAGAAATGCTGTTAAAAGAACCAACAACACTCTTGTTCGTATTACTCTCTAATGATATTCTCTTTAAATTTTAAACAAATTAATTATAAAACGGTAATAACATTATCATTATATTTTATTTAAAAAAAAATTGCAGCACCCCCTCTATATGGGGAGTCTACTTAAAATTTTATTACCTACAAATACACATCAATAAATAAAGTCACAAACCAGTTGATTTTATTTATGACTAATATTTAATCTAAAACCATTCCAAAATTCAATTAACATATTAACATCCTCATATATTTTTCAATTATTGCACATTATTGCTATCCAAATTAAATACATTCCATCATCATGCCAATCAATTTAAAACATAATAACATCATCTCAATTACCAAATTTACATAATTAAAATGTATTTTATTCCTTAAAAATTAAATATAGTTAAAAAGAAATGTAACGCATTAGTTGTCAACCAAAATTGTAAAATATAATCCAAGTCATTATGTTCTTATAAATGCTAAGTATATACCCTTAAAGTTTATTTCACATTAAGGAATGCAAGCAAAACATATTCTACATGCAAGAAAGCTCAATCTAAACACTTTCTTTTAGCATTTTAAGTCATCTCCTTAGGATAAAGAGTCACTATCCATCTTATGTTTTGTTGAGCTATTCATATAATTGCAATGGTTTTACAAGATTGACATCCCAATCTACTTTGCACACTTGCCTCATTTTACATCAACATTTTTTCTTACATAAATGACACCGTAGGTCCATAGCTGCATCACAATGAAAAGAAGCAACATTCCAGGGGTGAGCATTAGTTTAAAAGTTTGCTTGTCACTAGCACTGAGGATGGGGGGAGGGGAAGAGAAGGAGAGGGAAGATAGAGAGAAGAAATTGACACAAAGAGAAGATATAATGGAGATGGGTTGTTCTTAAGAAATTAGGGATTCTGATATTTTATTATTGGGGTTTTTTACTAACAAAATTACCAATAGACGAATAAAAATTTATTATTTTTGAACATCCATCGATAATTTTGTTGGTGATTAACACCAAAACTTTTCAATAAAACCTGAAATTTTCCAAAACCTCTTCAAAATTTTAAAATGAAATTTTGTTTCATCAGTAATTCCATTGATGATTTATAATTTTCAGTGGAAAAGTCCTAAAATTATTTTTCCAACCCTGTAGAACTTTTCGAGGGACTTAGATATGTAATTGTCAATGGCAAAGTCCTATAATTTTTTTTTCAACTCTCTGGAACTTTCCAAGGAACTTAGTCTATCAGTAATTATGTCTATAATAGTTAATAGCAAAGTACTATAATTTTTTTCCAACTCTCTAGAACTATTCGAAGACAATTAAATATTTATTAATTTTTAAAATTCATTGGTAATTAACACAAAAATATTTCAATAAAACCTAAAATTTCCCATAAGCCCTCCAAAATTCTTTGATGAAATTTTATTCTGTAGGTAATTTCATCGATAATTTGTAATATTTAGTGGAAAAGTCCTATAATTGTTTTCCAACTTTGTAAAATTTTAAAAGGGACTTAGTTCACTGGTAATTCCATTTGTAATTATTAGTGGCAAAGTCCTGTAATTTTTTTCAACTCTCTGGAACTTTTTAATATACTTAGTCTGTTGGTAATTCTATTTGTAATTGTCAGTAGCAAACTCCTGTGATTTTTTTCAACTCTTTGGAACTCTTCGAGGGACTTCGTCCATCAATAATTATGTTGATATTTTTATTCTGTCAGTAGTTACATCAATATAAAACAATTGCTTTTTCCCTAATTTTTTGTATTTAATATTTATACAACCTCTGAATACAGTAAAATCACAATACAATAACATAATTTCTATACAACAACATAATAATAAAATCAAAACAATAAATGTTTCAATTGTGTTAATAATAGTTCATTGTAAAACAACAACATATGGAAAAATTACATTAAAGTCAATGTCATTAAACATTGATATTTTACATATAAAATTATTTCAAAATCTTTTTAATCATAATTATCTTCTTCGTTTTCTTTTATTTTCTTTTTCTTTTTCTTCTTCTTCATCGTCATGTCCATCATAATCTTCATTATTGAATTAAAGCTCATCGATCTCATCATCTTTATTGACTTTTGTATGTCCACTCATTCTCAATATATCATTAAACTCTTCAGTGTCAACATCAAGAAAAATATTCTTAGTTACACGAAAATTTGAATTTTTTTCTAACTCAGTAGATGGAGCAACTCAATAGGGATCAATTAACTCATTAAGTTGAAATATATCATCTCTCACAATTACGTCATCATTACCATCTTGAACAACTTGGACATGATCCATGGGTTTGGTTTTCACAATGGATAATCAATCAACCTTAGAACGATTCTTTCTAAAGAAATGACTGTATGTGTAATAAACTTGTTAGCATTGCTTGGCAAAAAACAAAAATATTTTCAACATTGCGAAGTATAACCTTTGTATTAATTTCAACCTAACTATGGTGGGGATCTATTTAATTCTTTTATCAGTGGTATCATATCAATGACATTTGAATAAAAAGATTCTATTTATGCTCGGTATGATATTGCAATTCAATCACCTCTTCTAACTTCCCATAAAAATCAACTTCAACCTTATTAGAAGTTGATCCTTTAACACAAACTCCACTATTATTGGTCTTTCTACCCTGACCACACTCTTCAGTTTGAAAGACATATTCATTGATGAAATATATGTTATAACACTTAACCTTTCTTTTAGGATCTAAACATATGTAATTCAAACTACCACTAACATTCCTTCTGATTTGATAAACTTGATACATGATTACAACCATTAATAGTTAAAAATAAAGGTGTAATGAAATTAACTATAATGAAAGTTAAGAATTATTAAGTATTGTTTACATGTTTTCTGAACTACGTGATAAATTGTACATCTTATAATTGGAAAATTTGAGATTCAGTCAGATATTAATTTTGACATAGTAAAAATTAACAATGTTACCTATAAGAGTATAAAAGAAAATTATTTAAAAATAACAACATGTCTGAATTTTGGCTTCCCTAGCTTTAGTTGTTTTTTAGTCGGTTTTCATTATTTCATGTATAGATTTTAGTAGTTTACGTCTAGAGTTCTTTAAAAAAAGAAAAAAGAAGTGTTATTTTAGTTTTGTGTTGTCTTAGAATATATTAGTAACATAAAGAATAAAAAAAAAAGAATGTCTAAAGAGGAGCAATTGAATTAAAGAATGGGAGGATGGCTGAAAGTGAGAGCTTGTATATCAGAAGAACCTTCTTTGCTAGCAAGGTTCTTCTTGGTTTTGATGATGATATTTTTCATCTTGTATATTAGAATATGATTTCCATGATATAGATTCGAGGTCAAATCTTTTTAAAGAAGAGAAGGATAGTACGAACCAAATCAAATCTAAATTTGACCTTAAAATGAGTGTTGGCCAGTTTTACAAGATTAGACATATATCTTAAAACATGCATTGGATTAAGCTGAAATTTTATAGGGAGATACTAGACACTTGGAACTATATTGTTGGAAGTTGTCAGATAAATGGAGTCTAGGTACATATTATTTCAAAGGTTTCAAGTTACTAGATGAATCTTAGAAAATATACCAAACTAGACCTCCATGTACTTTCTAGGTCATATCTAGAGCTACAGGTGGAATTGTTCTGCGATTTGAGCTTGGCTAGAAACTAAACATCTCAAGCTTCTCAACCATATATGGCAGGCTCAGTAATTCATCCATACAAGAAAGAATGACATGTTTGAAGTCAGGACTAAAATCTACAAAGAATGTGCAAATAATTACAGATTTGGGATACATAGAAGAATTTTAGCTTGAAGACTTTGTTTTTATTATCATATTTTCTTTAATTATATAATGTTGAACAATTATTTTTAATTTAAGCTTGTTTTGACCCATTAGACATTGTTTAGGGGTTTATTTCATTATTAAATTTATATTAGCTGATTACTAGTTTAGGCTCATTAGCTTGCAACCCAAAAAGGATCCATTAGGCTTAGTTAGAGAAGACTATATTATTTTTTTAACTGCAAATCTAAATAGTAAGTTAACGAATAAATATGAGTTTTCTTTTTTTTGTTTGTGCCAAAACAACTTTTCTTTGCAGGGACAAAGATCGTACCCAGACTTATTAAAGATTAATTGGCTTTGTGGTATCATTCATATACTTAGGGTTCTCAGATATAAGGTTATCTTTGAATCCAAGTATTTTTTCAATACCTTTAGTTCATAGGTACAGGGTTACCTCTTGGTCAGGGTTCTATCAAACCTGATTTTCGACTTTCTAGGATGTTATCTACTTTGTTGGGAGTTGCTTGACCATGTGATCAAGAGGTCTGTATCAGTTGGTATCAAACCTATATTCTAAAATCAGGTTATATCCTTTGTTTTCTTCTTGTTAGTTTTGGCTTCCTTAGCTTTAGTTGTCTTTAAGTCGATTTTCATTATTTCATGTCTAAAACTTAGTAGTTTGCATTTAGGGTTCCTTAAGAAAAAGAAAACAAAAACAAAGGTGTTATTTTAGTTTGGTGCTATCTTAAAATATATCAGTAACATAAAGAGTAAAAAAAAAAAAAAGAACATCCAAAAAGGAGCAACTAAATTAAAGAAGGAGAGGATGGCTAAAAAGAAGAGCTTATATATCAAGGGGACCTTCTTTACAAATAAGGCTCTTCTTAGTTTTGATGATGATGTGGTTTTTAAGCTTGGTATTGATATGTTGACCTTAGAAGATGTTTTTCATGATACAAATTTGAAATCAAAACTTTTAAATGAAGGGTAGGAAGATACGAACCAAGTCAAGTCCAAATTTTGCCTTAAAATGAGTACTGACCAGTTTTGCAAGATTGGACATATATCTCAAACCGTATATTGGATTGAACTGAAATTTTACAAAGAGATGCTAGACATAATTAACCATATTATGGTATAATTTCAGGTCAAATGGATTTTTGTAACATATTATTTTAGAGGGTCAAAGTTAGTAAATGAATCTGGTAAAATCTGCTAGACTAGACCTTTGTGTACTATTTGGGTCGTATCTAGAGCTATAAGAGGACTTTTTCTATAATTCAAGGTTAGCTATCAACTAGACATCGCAAGCTTCTTAATCATATTTGGTAGGCTTAGTAATTCATTTAGATGAGAGAGAGAAAAGTGTTTGAAGTCAAGACTGAATATGCCAAGAAGGTGTAGAAATTGGAGATTCGAGCTATATGGAAGAATTTTAGCATGGAGACTTTGTTTTTATCATCATATTTTATTTCAATAATGAAATAAACCCCTAAAAGAATTCTAATGAGCCAAAACAAGCCCAAATTAAAAAGAATTGTTAAACATTAAATAAATAAATAAAATAGGATGATAAAAACAAAGTTTCATGCTAAAATTCTTCCATATAGCCCGAATATTCAATTTTTGCATATTATTGGTAGATTTTAATCCTAACTTCAAACATGTCATTCTCTCTTATCTAGATGAATTACTGAACCTAACATATATGGTTGGAAATCACAACATGTATAGTTTCCATCCCAACTTGAATCAAAGAAAAATTCCACTTGTAGATTAAGATATGTCTCAAACAGTACATGAATGTCTAGTTTAGCAGATTCAACAAGATTAGCCTAGTAACTTTAACCCTATGAAATAATATGTTTATGAACTCCATTTAACATAAACATTTACCACACTATACTTTTATAGTTTGAGAGATATGTCTGATCTTACAAAATTTGTCAGCATACATTTTAAGCCCAAATTCAAACATAACTTGCTTTGTATCATCCTCCATTTTTTAAAAAAGATTCAAGCTCAAATATGTATCATGGAAAACATCTTTTAAGATCAATAAATTAGTACCAAGCTAGAAAATAACATCATCATCAAAACCAAGAAGAACTTTGTTAGTAAAGAAAGTCCCTCTAATATATAAGTTTTCCTTTTCAGCCATGTTCCCCTCCTTTAATTTTAGTTTCTCCTCATATATTTGCTTAGGTGTCAAAGATGCAAGAGTTATAAGTCTTCCATTCATCTCAAATGAATACTTATTTGTCACTCCATCTTGTATAACTCTCTTATCATACTGTTATGGTCTACCAAGTAACATATGACTAACTCGCATTGGCACAACATCACATAATACCTCATTATAATATTTATCAATAGAAAAAACAATTAAAACTTGTTTATTCACTTTCATGTTAACATTATCATCTAACCACTATAATTTATAAGGTATATAATGTTTGGTAGTGTGCAAGTTCAATTTTTCCACCAATTCAGTACTAGTTATATTAGTTCAACTACTACCATCTATAATTAAGCTACATACCTTATTCTGAACATGGCATCTCGTATGGAATATGTTCTCCCACTGACCTTCCAAATCATCCACCTTGACATGCATATTTAATGCTATCCTCACCACAAATACCTCTCCCTCAACCAAATACTCAACATAAACATCATCAACATCCTTCAATGGTGACATCTTCTCCTCTTCATCCTCACCATCAATCTCAACCTCATTATTAGCTTTCATAATCATAACTCTTTTGTTTGGAAACTATCAAAGAACATGATCAAAACCCAAACAATGAAAAGCATTTAACATCATATTTATGAGAAGTAGGAGTAACATTGTTACCTTTAACAATGGTCAGGGTGTCTTTCTTCTCTCTAGGGTATGTAGCCTTACCCTTCTTATTCAGTTGTGATGGAAAACCCCCGATGTTAGCCTTATAAATGGGTTTCTAAGGTGTCGAAGGGCCTAATGGCTAGCTTTGTCGAATGGTACCCCTCTGTTTAAGATGTTTGTCCACATTTATGGTCATATACACCATTTGGAACTCTATAATATGAGATATATCATGATTAAGGTCATTCATGAATCTAGTCATAGTAAAATCCCTATCCTCCTCAACATTAGCTCGAATCATAGCAAGTTCGATCTTCTTGAAGTACTCATCAACACTCTTTGTACATTGACTTAAACTTTACAACAATTGATACAATTCTTTATAGTAGTGGCTAGGCACAAATATCTTCCTCATAATGGATTTCATCTCATCCCAAGTATCAACTTGTCTCTCATAATTCCTTATACGGTTTGTCACTAACTGACCCCGCCACACAATGAAAAAATCAGTAAAAGCAATCATAATAAGCTTAACTTTCTTGGGCTCTGGATAATTCTAACACTAAAAAATCCACTTCATTTTCTTCTCCCATTTTAAATAAACTTCAAGTTCATGCTTCCCTTAAAAAACTGGTATTTTCAGCTTAATTGTATGCAAATCTCCACCAAATTCAGTATTATGGTCTTAGTACATATAATTACCCCTCTAAACAAAATTATCATAATATTTTCCCCCTCCAAACCAATCATTTCACTGCTTTCCAAAACATTCCTCATGTCTCATGGACACATCTTAAAATCAACATCACTCATGTTCGTATTATTAACCACAAACTCATCCACATCAATGTTAACTCGCCTAACAGCCCTCATAACATTAAATTCTCTTCACTCGTGCCTATTTTGAACCCCCATCATGATCATTAGCACGTTGCCTCTCCAACCTATCTAATCTATCTCCAAATTCATTGGTCATTTGATTCATCCGCTGATTTATAATGTGTAACTCAGTTACAATTTCATTGTCTCCTCTATATGGTGTCATGTTATTGCTTGCCTCTAACATCTTTGAATCTGAAAATTGGTTAGCTAACAAGAAATACATATTCCTCACCTACTCCCTCATGTGTTTGCACTCCTCTCATGTTTCATGATTAGTACTTAAAAGTGTATTTTTATCAAGGTTTTATATCATCATTTTGCACTTGAAGTATCAATAACTCCTTAACTAAAGCATGTTTTATAATAACATATCTAATTATATAAGATACCTTTAATTTATGGTAAATGTTCATCTTAAATGCAGGTCCATCACATAAATAAAAGAATTGATTGATTAGTTGAAGTACTGAAATTGAAAGGACAAAGAGATGGCCAAACTTAGAAAAGAGATGTTGATGCAATCCAAACTGGAACACTGTTCGGTAATTGGGTCATATCTGGAGTTGCAGATCTTGGATTTAGGTCCATTTTATGTGGATGAAAAGATAAGACATAGGCCTACAACTTTTATGTGAAGCCCAAGATTTAAAAAGGTCATTTACAAGTATTAGCATTATTCGAATAGGATAACTAATGTAATCATGTTAACAATTTATAATCTGATTGGAACCTCTTTTGTGTGTGGTTTCCAATTGAATAATAAGAGTTTATACTATACTTGTTTGAAATACCACTAATGGATCCTCTAACCTTGACATTTGTTGTTATCATTGTTTAATCCTTACGTTAATCTTCCATCTCAAGTTCTCATCAACTTCTTCTTCTTAATCTTTATTATTATCATTATTAATAGTATTATTGGTATTATTATTATTACTACTACTATTACTACTACTACTATTATTATTATTAGTATTACTACTATTACTACTACTATTATTATTATTAGTATTACTACTACTACTACTACTACTACTACTACTACTACTACTACTACTATTATTATTATTATTATTGTTATTATAATTTATACAATTAACCTCCCTGTGGTTCGATCCCGGTCTTGCTGGGTTATTTATTACTTCGACACTCCTACACTTGGGAGAAGACATCAATCTTTTGGTCGTGTCAATAAGGCCTTGTTTGGATCCCTAAGGCGTGTTTGTCAAACACAACCTTAAAGATTTTTGTTAATGTCTCTGATTTTAGGTTAAGGACGTGTTTGGCAAACACTCCCTAAGCTTTTTCATTTAGTTTTAAATGTTCTTATTTTAGGGTTTAGCCAAACAGGCCCTTAAAATTTTCAAAAAAAATCTAAAAAATTCAAAGACCGTTTTGAAATTATTTATGGGTCTCTCGCATGTTTTTCCAATAGGTTTTGCCTAATATTAGACAATATACTTACATTGTAAGATACAGACCCGATATTTAAAATACCTGATTTTTCTCTAGAATTTTAAAAAAAATAAAAAATTCAAAAAACAATTTCCCATATTTCAGAAAACACAAAAATATGATTTTTTTTCAATAATTTTATTTAATATTGAACTATAGACATACAATGTAAGATACAGACTCAATATTAAAATACTTGGTTTTCTCTGAAATTTAAAAAAATCCAAAAACAATTTAAAAAAATTTCCTCATTTCAAAAACACAAAAAATTATTTTTTTTGGTGCATATGGCCAAATTATAAATGTTTTTCATGTATATTTTCTATAAAAAAAATTGCATTTTTATCATGTTTTAAAAAAACAAAATGGATATTGTAACCAGTTTATTATTATCCATTAGGATTTAACAAAAATACCAAAAATTTCACAACAATTAATTTGTTTACTTAATATTTGGAGGACTAGGATTTAATTGTAGACTTTAATATTTTAGAGTATAAAATTACAGTATATAGTATACCCTCAGGTATTAAAGATACAAAATAGAAATTAAATGCGATGTTAAAATTAGGATCTTAGAACGGTTAAAATTGAACTTGATATGATAGAGACTTCCTCATAAAGGGAGATCTGCCTTGAATCTTAGATGAGACTGATGGATAGAAACATGACTTAGATTAACAATTAATAAACAATGCAACTTATCCTAGGTAGGGTGCACTGGGGGTAATGTGTCTTCCCCTTACACAACTAGTCCCCTTACCCAAACTCTCGCAGACTATAGGTTTTCTAGTGACCATGATACTAGGTGGTGACTCCCTCTAATTATAACTTTATGATTAAACCTCAACACCCTTCAATCCAGGAGGCAGCTCCACCATTCGACATCATGCACGTCACGACAAGTTTTGTGGGGAAAAAAAAAGGGTTTTGTAGTAATTAAGTGTGTTTCCTTAAAGAACCCATCATTTGGTGTGTTAAGTATGTAATTTGCATGAGTATGGGTTAATCTTGAAAGGAAATAAAAACTTAAGATTTCAAGGATGAGGGTTCGACTAGAGAGAAAGAGAAAAAGGAAATTTCCAAAAGCTAAAATGAGCAAGCCATTTTGAGAAATGACTAGACCGATTTAAGAAAACTGTCATATCGTTTCTCAAAATTATGAGACTGTTTTGGCTACTATTTTGTGGTAACTTGATTTTGTGTTTTGGCTTTTTCCTGGTTTTCTTTGATTCTTTTGGGTTGTTTAAGGAAGATATGTGATTATTATGTGGAAAAAGAAAAGCATAATATATGTGTATTCATGAAATAAGCTTATATGATAACATTGTTTATATTAGAACATTAAGAGTTGAGAACCTTAAGTTTAATATGAGATAATATAAGAATAGGTGTATTTATGAGTAAAAAGTACTCAAATTGTTAAAAGAATATTAAGAAGTACATTCTTAATATTTAAAAAGTGAGTTTGATGTAAGACCTTGGGTGATGTAGGACAAGCATCGGCTACGAGATCCCGGACAAGGGGGACAAGACCAATTAGAGGAACAAGTAGGTGCTCGTCACCTCAACTTCCTTAATTTTCAGTATTAGTTTAATGTTTAATTTCTAAGTTGCATTCTGATAAGGAGATGTTTATGCAAAGTAATAAAATGATTAAAGACTAGTGAAGTCTTGTTAAATGTGTACTTTAAATTGTGTTATATGTATGGAAGTTGGCCATATGAGTGAGGCTTGGAATAATGAACTATAAGTTTCTCATATGATTGTGTAATTATGTGAAAACCAATCTCATAGCAGGAAACTTAGTTTGTGAACCTGTGTTGGAAACGGGTATGAATAAAATGTGTTCATGGAAGCCCACCACATGAGTGGGGCTAGTTTTATTAGTCCTTGAAGAACACATTAAAAATGTATTGAACAAGGTAGCTTGCCACATGAGTGGGGCTAGGTTTGTGGTCCTTGGAGGACATGTAGAAAATGTATTTGAATATGGGAGTCAGCCACATGTGTGGGGCTTAAAACATGAGATAACTGTGTATGCAAAATTAAAAAAGGTGTTGGTATACATCTTGGACAAGATTATCTTATTAGAATTTGGATTGTTTATATAGTTATATGGATGTACAATCAACTAAAAATCAAGAAATTTGTCTTAGAGTGAAGAGCTTGTTTTGTTTAAAGTTAATTATTGGTGTAATAACACCAAAATCAGGCTTAAAACTATGACATATGTCGGTCAGGAGTTTTAGGGTTTAAAATATTATATGACTTATTAGAATATTTTGGGAAGTAAAAGGAATTTAGAATTTTGTAGTTAACTCAAAATCCAAACTTAGGGGTGATACGGTACTATGTTACTTCCAATGGTTGGTAGAAGTAATGTATATGGTAAAGTTATGTTGTGTAGCTAAAAAGGTTGTATGAATCATATGTATTTATTAAGAAAAAACAACATTTTTGCATGTTGAGTGATTAATGATGTAATGTGAAATTTAACTATTATTCTTTTTACTTAGTTTGTTTTATTTTTTATAGGTTCATTATGTGTTGTTCAGAACTAGATGGCTTATTTTGTATAGTTGTAGGACCTCTTTAATGGATTTTATCTAGCTGTAAGATTTTCATGATTTATAATATTCATGTAGCTTATGAGAGTTTGTAATAAACAAAAAAGTCAAATTATTATGAATTATTATTTGTTTATGTTGAAGTTCTCCTCACTAGTGTTGGATATTTATTTTCATTATTAATATAAGATGTTGGATGTTTTACTCTTTTAAGTATATTTTTTTATGATGGTGTTATATTGCAAGATGTATTTGTGTGAGTTGATTTGGAATTGTTATAAACAATTATGGATAAAGTTTGGGTGAGTATGAGTCACCCAAAATTGTGTTTTACAAAAAACAAAATCACACTACTTATGTAATTTATTATTGTTTATCTTGTATGATCACATACTGAGTATGTAAGGGCTATTACAGAAAGGCTCATGTGACAGTTATGTAAGTGATTCTTAAACTTAATATCACCAAGTTATCTTATATATGGAATGATATGTTTTGATCATGACTACATGTTGCCTTAATCAAGGGTACCAAACGATTAGGTATTATGTATAACATGAACTATATGAAGGTATTTAAGTGATGAAGAGAGAATTCATCACCCTAGGTACATTAAAAAAAAATATTTGGCATGTTCTTGTATAGTATTGATTGTGAAATTCTTGTGTAAGATAGAATGATATTTGAAAAGAGTTTCAAATTTTATTTAAAGAATCAATGACTGGTGTTGAGATCAAATATAATTTGACAAAACAAACACACTTCATACTCAAAAGTCCAAATCCAAACATTCTTGTTGAATAGATAATAATTATAGTGAGAAACTATTTACTGAAAGGTCAAGTCAAACCATATATGATTTTCTTAATATTTAAGGGATTATGGTATGTTACTATACGATGTATTTGATCTTCAAATATAAATAAATAAATTATTGAATTGATAATACATTAAATTATTTAATTTATTCAATCCTATTTTAATTAAAATTATAATTTGTATTTGAGTCAATATATTATAGAACCTAATGGGTCGTACATATAAAGAACCATTAATAAAAAAAAACTGTAATAATTAATCAAATGTGACTTGATTGTATATAAGTTTTAAACTATAAAGTAAAACATATAAGGGATTATAATTCTATACTTAGAAAAATCAAGTATGGACTTGATTGTATAAATTTCTAAAACTATCATAAAATAATAATATATGTGATATTATTCTGGGACAAAGTGATACTTTACCATTTATAGGGTTATCAAGTTTTCTTTATAAATAAGTCTTATATTTTCTCAAGATAAGTATGCTACAAAATCGATACAAAAACATCTGAAATGACAAAAAAAAAGTTTATACTCAAGTCATAGCAATTTTTCTCTCCTAAAAGAGTTTCAAGGGATTTCTGATTTGATGGTTCGTGTAGATTATTATTAAAGGTTGAAAAACCAAAAAAAAAATTACTCAAAGAAAAAGAAACTAAACATAAGAAAGTAGGTGATCGCAATTATTTTAGTCATGGAAAGGAAAGGGTTGTAGGTGGGAAGCCATAAAAATGCTAGCTTCTGTTCACGAGTGGTCATGACTCCAAAATAAAATGGCCACCAAAGCTAAAATACCTCAAAAGTCAGAGCCGTCACACGTTTATTATTTTGTTTTCAGTGTCCTAAGACTATATTGTTACAATCAAGGTGGTTAAATATCACATTGAATTTTAACTGTGCGTCAACCCGAAGAAAAAAAAACTAGTGTATTAACCTAATACTAAAAAAAAACTTGGGAAATTTATGAATAGTTAATAAAATTTGTTTTTTTTAATTTTATTCTTTTTTCTATTTAATTTTCATATATTTTTAATAGGTGTCCGAGTTATTTTTAGACAAACCAAATCGACTAGATCACATCAAAATAACTTTCACACGATGTAATTTTAAATTTAGACTCGGCAAGGAGTTCGGTCGAGAGTTTTTTTCTGTCAATTTTATCATTTATTCTCAATTTCATCCTCATATATTTTACCGATCAGTCGAGCAATCTTTAAACCATCCAAGTTAACTAGGTCACGTCGAGGCAACTCCACACGATTGAATTTTAAACTCAAGTTAGACAAGAATTTGGGTCGAGAGGGCTTTTTTTGTTAATTCCATCTTTTTTTCTTAATTTCATTATCGGATTTATTTTTACTAATTGATCAGATTGTTTTTGAATCAGACAAATTGATTGGATTATATTAAGACAACTCGCATATAATTTAATTTTAAATTCAAGTCATGTAAAGAGTAAGAATAAGAAATTTTAAAATTAATCCAACCATTAGCATGGAGCAAAACTATAAGCTTGGGTTTCCTATATATATTATGTCATCCACGCGTTTGCTTGATGTTCTCTTGACGTCCTAATTAATTTCATCTATTGATGAGGGCATATATTTAACATGGGCAAGAAGAAATATGCATAAAATGTGCTTGAAGTAAATGCATAATAAGCAAGACATTTTCCTAACTTCATTGCACAGGACATATGATCTACACGCTGAAAATAATGTACACTTCAAAGGTTTGAGCTTGAAGCCAAGGCCTCGTGTCTGCAAACCACATTGTTTCTTTCCTTTCCTTTTGTTTTTTGATAGTTGCCAGGCACCAAAATGTTTTAATTAGTGTTGAAAATGTAAGTGGATCCAATTTTATTGTCTAGAAACAGCAACCTTGTCTGGCCACGAATTCAAACCCATTAATGTCGGGTGCTCGAACATGCCCACAAACACACTAAGGTAGTATAGGCATTAAAAATGGCATGTTCGATGATTATGAGGAAGGATTTGGACTAATTAACAGCAGTAAATCTAAGTAAATTGTATAGAGTAATTAATTTTATTTACAATTACCAATTTAGGTAACGAAGCATGGAGGAGCACTAAGGTGATGGACTCTAATAAATTATAGTGACCAAAGTTAGGCAATGGATTTGTTGGGCTTCAATTTTCCTGCTGTCTATTAACTCTCATTTTCCGTGCCTTCCAAGGCTTGTTGGTTTTGGGGTAGCCATCATTTAAGGTTTCTGCCTCCTTCGAAAATGAGCCTATGGACGGAGAGAAAACATACTGTCATTCTTGAATATTAATAAATATCCAGCTTGATTTTGCCGACCATGCTGTATGCCAGGCATCAATATCTTATAACACGTTTTTGGCAGATTAATACCCCATTTATTTTTATGTTGTGTTTTTAAAAAAAAATTAAAATGTTTTTATTTTTTACTTTAAATTAAAAAATATATATGTTTTTTAATGGTTTTAATATACTGTTATTAAAATAAATCTTAAAAAATAAAAAAAATTACTTTAATAAATTTTTAAATAAAAAATATTTTAAAAAACAAGTATTCCAAAAATCACATATTCACCGACGTTTTCAGTGAAGGATAAGATTTCAGTCGTTTGAGCAATGAAAAGCATGCCCCTAATTAATTGCATATAAGTTCAAGTACTGAAATTAGGTAACCAGGCTCCAGCAGTCATAGATGTTGAAACCATAGAGGTGCGTGCCCCGTTGAAGTCCCTCGTGTATTGTATGCCAGCAAGTTTTTAAGTGATGTGTGGACTTTTTATCAGTATAGTGTTTTGAACAAAAGGGTAAGTTCAGTAGGTAAGAAGATTTTGGTATTCCCTTCTTAATTTCACGTGAATCAACAAGAATAAACTGAAGCAGGTCCATGATTTTGGTATTGTTTGGAGAGAAGCGAGGGAATAAACTATTGTAGGATAGGTGCTCTTGATCACAGCTTAAAAACTCGGCTTAGCTCCTATGGTCGATCAGATAACCCGTCACCTTAAAATCTAATCCAAATCAAATTTTTTAACAAGCTTATTAGATGAATCTCAAATGATTTAGTGGTTAACACGGCTTGATTAACCCGGTTAAACTCAAATGAGACCTAACTAGATTAATTTTAATTTTAATTTTTAATTTTTTATCCAAAATAATAAGAAATATATTATTAGGTATTTCTAGAGTATGAATACTTCATACGTTTCATGTTCGGTCTATTACTTCCTGAGCAAGGGAGTGATACTCTTGAAAAACTAAAAAGAAAAAAGGTCTTTATGAATGCGAGACTCTTTGATTAAATAATTTGTTTGGGAGTATAGTTCTGGTTGTTTTTTAAAGTGATTTTCGTGCTGAAATGCATCAAAATGATATTTTTTTATTTTTTAAATTATTTTTGAAATCAGTGCATCAAAACGATCCAAAACATAAAAAATTAATTTTTAATAAAAAATATTTAATTTTTTTGAAAACATGTGTTGGCCCGCATTTCCAAACGCTCGACCACTTACTATGCAAGTAAAGCAAATTGGCATAGTCCGAAAATGAAAAAGGAAATTGGCCTGTAATGCTAGGGGTGATTATTTTCGGTTTTGTTCAGTTTTTATCCAAAAAATAACCAAACCGAAAAAAAAAGACCCAAAACTGAACCAAAACCGGCCCAACCCGACCAGTTTCGGTTCAGTTTTTTATCCAAAAAAGGGGAAAAACCTATATGCATTTTTTGGGCTTTATAATGGGCTTTTAATGGATATTTGATGGGCTTGCAATTAATGTTGATATTGTCTCATTTTCTTTGAAGATTCCAAATATATTTAATTTTTTTACCCCTAAACATTCAATTGTATTAAATTATTATTGTCACTCTTATGTTTATTAAGTTTTTTGGCCACTAAATACTCATTTATATGAAATTATTAATGTCAATCTTGTGTTCAATATATTTTTTACCTTCCTGATATTTTTCTGCTTCTGAAAAGTTTAAATAACACACATTCACAATCACACACCAATAAGTTAAAATCCAAATTACAAATCATTGCCTTCAAAGGGCTTAACGAAAAAACAACAAATAACATTATCATAAAATACTCCAAGCAAAAAAAAAATCTTCATGTGCACATCGTCTCAATAAAAAAGCACTTCAAGAGCATTGCACTTTGATTTCTAAAATTCATAATCTAGAATTATATCATGATACATTAAATCAGAAGATATAAAAATAAAAAATAGTATTTATACCATACGTTTTCAATAAATGCATCACAATTTGTGAACTAATTATCATTCGTTGCTTAATGCAACTTTCCACCAAATTCTACAAAATAAAAAATTAAACATGTTAGAATAAAAATGTGTTAATTAATAAATCATAAAATAAAAGGTGTAAGTTTTTAAGAAACATTACCTGATTCAAGGTTTTCGTAGGTTTCAAAATCATTCATCAAGGTTGTATTATCAGTTGGAATTGGACTATGATGCAACCAATTTTGACAACAAATAAGTGCTTGAACTGTTGCTCGAGATAGAGAGCTTCGAAATTGATCGAGTGTATAACCGCCTGTGCTAAAGGTTGATTCGGAAGCCACTATAGAGATATAGGAATAGCAACTTTTGAAAGTATCTTATATTTTGAAGCATTAATCTTCCACCAACCTAAAATATCTAATTTATCATTATTAGGATCCTCACAACCATCAACAAAATACCTCTCAACCTCATTTCTATTTTCCACACTATCTTTCTCCTGTAAATACCTTTTGAATCAAGCTAAAGTGTTAACATCTACCTCCATGTCATCAATGGCATTATTAACATCTTGTTTATGCCTATTATCATCCACCACTTCATCGGCTTTCAAATAAAACTCATACAAGCTCGCCAAATTATCTTTTACTTTTTTTGTTAGCAATTGTGCTTTGTCATAATCATACAACTCACCAAAATAAAATTTCACATATTTCAACTTAAGACGTGGATCCAAAACATTAGCCACATACAATAAAAAATTTTGATTTGCTTCACAACCCCAATACTTCTCAAACTTACTCATCATGTTCATCACCATTCCACTCAAAAGATTATCTCTACTTTTACACAATTGCAACAAGTTTTTATGCATGTAAATCAATTCATTGAAGAAAGAATTTGATGTGACATGCAATGCCCCAGAAAATTTCAATGTAACATGTAAAAGATCTTTAAAAACTTCAGCAAAGTTTTAGCATTTTCCTAATCCTCCAAACCAGGTGGCCCTATGTTTTTTTTATTCCCCTTTGAATCAACCTCCAAAAAGTAACTCATATACCTAGGTTCACTTTGACCTAACCTCACAAACACCTTTTCAAACTTTTCAGCAGCTTCTAACATAAGATAAGTTGAATTCCATCGAGTTGCAACATTCAAACAGAATGATTTCTTACACTCTATATGCAACTTTTCTGCACACTTCTTAAATGCAAGTAGCCTAGAAGGTGAAGATCTCATAAACCTAATTGCATTTCAAATCTTAACAACCAAAACATTAATCTCTTTCAAACCATCACACACAATGAGGTTTATAATGTGTGCACAACATCTAACATGCAAATGTTCATGTGACAATATATTAATTGGTCAATCTTTCATCACATTCTTTAAATATGAAATAGTAACACTATTAGAGCTTGCATTGTCTACTGTAACAATTAAAAGTTTATCAATCCTCCAATCTAACAAACAATTCTCAATAACTTGACCAATTGTCTCACCCATATGATTCGAAACTTGACAAAAATTCAGAATTCTTTTATACAAATTCCACTCATTATCAATCCAATGAGTCGTTAAGGACATGTAGTTAATGTTTTGGATTGATGTCCATGTATCTATTGTTAAGCATAATCGTTGACCTTAAGAGCTCTCTTTAATCTTTCCTTCTCTTCAACATAAAGTTTCAAACAATCTCTCATAACAGTGAAACGAGAAGGAATGTCAAATCTAGGCTGCAAGGTCCTAGAAAATAATTTAAATCCCTTACCCTCCACAAAATGGCAACTCATCAATTATAACCATTTTCACTAGTGCTTTTCTGCATTCATCATAAACATAACCTATTGCCTTAAGAGTTCCCACACTTCGATCTCTTGATTCACCCCTTGTTTTATTAGGTTCTAATACCAAAAAATTTTGCTTCTTATCAATCACAAAAGAAAACTTTTTGCATACTTTTAAACGACTCCACATATTACTTGTCCCATTAATAATAGTATGACATGCATAATCCTTTCCATAATAATTACATTCAGCTCTAGGGGTTGTAGGATCACCATCAAGTTTTGTAAAATGATCCCAAATTTATGATTTTTTTTTTATCATCAACATTTCTTTTCCTTGATGCAAGGACTTGAAGTTGTTTACCTGTATTATCCGTGGCGGATCCTGCAGTAGTTGATGTTGGGTTAGTGTTTGAAACCGGGGCATTGGTTGATGTTGAGGTAGTGCCAGTGGATGAATCATTTTGATTTTGAAGGTTTTCCGTCTGTAATTACCAAATGCAAACATGTTCATTATCACTTGCATAAATGAGCTGGGAGGAATTCCACTAAAAATTAATTGGAATAGATTTCTTCTGATCCTATAATGAAGTGATGAACTAAAATCCCTTCTCCTTTCATAAACAAAATATTCATGGTTATTTGATGAATTATTTAGTTGTTTATATTTCCAATAATTATACTATGTATGGATATTTTTTTGCTCTAAACAGAATCCAAGTTGCAAATCTCAAAGAGTTATTCATAATGAATGGATATAGATTAAGCACAATTCTTTTCCGCACTTAATAAACATAAAGATTAAAATCATGTTTAAAAATTAAAATGAAACAAATATTTGAAAAAGTAAAGAGAATTAAGTATAATGATAGTGATATCATAAAACAAACGAAGAAGTCAATAACATCTTCCAAATACCTTTTGGCCTTGACTAGAGGCAACTTCCTTCTAGTAAAAGCTGTCTCTCTTCATGTCTTGTATTCTGCAATCTATATGACATTAAAAAGGATGCACATGTTAAAACAAGCTTAGAAAATCCATCAATGGAGGAAACAAAATACATGTTATGACTAACTAGTTTTCATAAAACAAAATAGAATAAGTGCTGAAAAGAATGACAGAAGAAGCCATCAAAACAAAATACAACACAGAATGACAAAACAAAATCGAATCAACAAAACCCATCAAAACAAAACTAGTTAGGCCATACAAAACAAAACCTATCAAAATAGCAACAGAATCAACACAGCAATGGAATCAACCAACACAGTAACAGAATCAACATAGGCTAATTAATTAACAAAATAGCACAAGAGGCAGAGATTGATCAAGTAGTTTAAAGACATTACAGGCTTATTAAACTGGACATGTAAGATTCTGAAATTGGCAACAGCAAACCCCACCACAAAAAAGAATTTGGGCAAACATGACTCAAATGATACACGCAACCGAACTAAGAAAACCACTCGACATCAAATTTCAGAAACACCTTGTAAAACTAGTACAAGACAACAAAATAAAAAATATCAGCCATAACAACACAACAGTAGCAAACAAATCATCAAATCACAATAATCATAATCCTAAACTGCTAAATTTCTTCTATTCAAACAAAGAAAAAAATTTTCGCTCTAATCACCCAAATAGCTCTAATTTAAACCTAAACCAAAATTCATCACCCAACAAAATTGATTAAAAATAACAATAAACCTAGATATATTAAAAATAACAATAAGCTTAACCAAATTACGAGCAGCCATTAGTTAATTAATTAATTAATTAGAAAAGAGAAAAAAATTAAAACTCACTGATTCGATTTCGAAGTAGTGGAGACTAAGGAAACGTCGATCTGTTTTTGAGAGGCTTGACTGGTTTCAAACGATGGAAACACAAACTGTTTTGGTCCAATAAAGACTGAGGAAACGTCGATTTGTGTTTCTGTTTTCTAAGTCTAAGGAGAGTGAAGAGTGAAGAATGGAGAGTGGAGAGGGGGCGGGTGGCGGGTGCTCTAGTACAGGGGCGACCTTGGGAGAGAGGGAGAGGCGAGACTCGAGAGAAGAGAGGGGCGCGGCGTGGCAACATTTTCTATTTATACTAGGGACCTTTTTTTTAACTGGTTCAGTCTGGTCCGGTTAACCCGGTTTCTGTACTACAAAATCGAACCGAACCGGGGTTTTTTCTACATAATCTAATCGGTTTTTTTTCGGTTCGATTTTTTCAGTTAATTATTTTTTGGTTTTATCAGTTTACTCGATTTATCGGGTTTTTTTAACGCCCCTATGTAATGCCTATTGAAGGGATTGCATACAAAGAGTCTAGACAACAATTCTGGAATACTATGAGAACGAACGAATACTCTCTCTCTCTCTTAATTGAAAAAATGAGATGATTTTTTTAATGTAAAAAATAATTTAACAATTTAGAATCAAAAAACTTATGGATGATTCTTCAATTTATTATCAACACGCATGGGAATTTTTTGATAAAAATATATAAATTAATTTTTCTTTTCTTTTGATATTTTCTAGGTTTTTTTATAATAAAAATTACAAAACTACTAGATTACAATGAAAACAACAAGGATAGTATTACAAGCCTACTGATTATTGCTTAGAAATTTTTAAGTTACAAGTTAATTATAAGATATCTTATTATCGTTAATGGAATTACAAGTCTACTACATTTATTTTTTTGAAAATTCCAAAAATTTATTTCAATTGTATAACGATTGTTATTATTGATTTTTGATGAGTTCTTTTTTCCAGCCTGGAAAATATTATAAGAATTTATCATGATTTGTAAATCAATTTTTAACCAAGAAAAAAACAATATCTCGATTATTTTTCTATGACTATATGAAAAAATAAAAGAATAAATAATTCAAGAAAAAAATAAAAAATAACAAAAATATATTTTATTCTCATTGAATCTTCATGTACAATTTGTTTTTTAAAAATTCATACATGTTACTTTCATACATAATTATTTAAAAAATTACAAATATCACTATAAAAAATTCTAATTTTATTTAAAAAAATATGACATGATTGAATATTTCTTGAAACATCGAGATTTATTTTAAAACATAAAAAGAAATTTAACCAAAAAAAAACAGAGAGATAAGGGCTCAGAAAATAGCCCAAATATGTATGGACATGAAAGGAGTAAGCTCAGGCATAAGCATTCTAGCTTTCAAAAACCAAGCCGAGGAGTAACTAGGCCTTCAAGCCAAGGCTAGAACCCCTAAACTTTCAAAAAAAACAGCCTAGGCATGCCTAGGCCTTCGAGTCCAAACTATTCCCCTTCTTTTTTAAAAGGAAATGAATGACAAGTCATCCAAATGAACAAATGATATTTCTCATGCTGTAATGGTTTCCTGCCACCTTTGGTGACAAAAAAATTAGGTTGCTAATTCTTCAGATCCTAAAAATCCTAATCTCAACCTTTTTCGACTTAAAAATATGAAGAAAAAAAAATACTAAAAACCTCTAAAATACTATTCTCAATTAAAAATTACTGGATTTCTTAAAACACATATACATAATAAAAATTATAATTTTAAAATGTTTTAAAATTATAAGGATCCCTACTTGATTTTTCGAGGTCTAAAATTATAATTTATTGTATAGATTATATTTATAGTTCTAAATTTATAGATCTTATTTACAATCAAGTCATACTTGATTAATCATTCTAATTTAATTTCTTACTCATGATTCTTAATGTTCATGATCCAATAGGTTTTCAAATATGTTATCCCAAATGTAAATCATTATACTAAATAAAATAGGATTAAAAAATTTAATTTATTAATTTATATTTTAAGATCAAGTTTATTGTCTAACAACGTATCATGATCCCTTAAATATTAGAAAAATCATTTATGGTTTGTCTTAACCTTCCAATGACAACTTTCTCGGTGTAATTATTATACTTTCATCAAAAATATTTCAATTCATATATTTAAAAATTAAGTGTGTTTGTTTTGTCAAATCATGTTTCTTCTTAATATTATAGTCATTGATTAGTTGAAAAAGATTTAAAACTCTTTTCAAATTTAATTTCATCTTGCACAAGGATTTCACAATAAATATTATTTAAGAACATGTAAAATAATTTTTTTTAGTTCACTTAAGGTGATAAATCCTTTTTATCACTCAAATAACTTCATATAGTTCATTTATACTTAAAATTTTTCCATTTGTTACCTTTGATTAAGGCAACATGCAGTTAAGGTCAAAACACAACATTCCTTATATAAGATAACATAATAATATTAAGTCTAAAGATCATTTATACAAGTATCACGTGAGCCTTCATAGAAAATCTCATGCAAGTCAGTTCAATGTAGATGTCATCTTATAAGCACCTATATATTACTTTTAAGTATCACTTATACTTTAATTAATGAGAACAATTGTTTTCTTTCATAGAAAAAAAAATACAATATAAATTTTATAACTAACATTTAAATATCTAATCTTAATAGAGTATCGATCAAGAATATTTAAAATAATACTTTGATACAAAATAAATATCATAATTATAACTAATAGATTATTTCACAGATTTTGATTATTGTTTTGTTTTGTCACTCTCCACCAACAAAAAATTAAACACAAATCGAGCAAGATCTTTCTAATTATATAAATTTCTGGTTTTGTTAGAATGAGTTATTTTCTTTAATAAAGTCATTTTCTATTATTGAAACTTTGAATTTCGGTCATGCCC
>Ga0325405_1001344_pt1 | contig 24922 bp, 16 predicted proteins | sample PopdelMetagenome_21_FD_205663 | JGI IMG/M metagenome (GOLD analysis project Ga0325405, IMG submission 205663) | Populus deltoides microbial communities from Bellville, Georgia, United States - Xylem-Control-R2 | ecosystem: Host-associated > Plants > Phyllosphere > Stem > Wood/Secondary xylem...
GAAGTTTTGATTTAAGAGATATATATATTTTTTTCTTAATTCAAATGATTGGATTTTTTATGAATATTTATTTTAACTACGTACCCTTAGTTTTTATATATTCAAAAAACATTTTACTAATATTTTTTTTTCTTTTTGTTAAAATAAAAGTAGACAAGAATAAGAAAAGGAAAAATCATATAAAAAAATATGTTTGCTCAATAATTGAATTGATTTTCTTTGATACAAATATCAATTTTAGTTACAACATAACAAAATAAAATAGATTCTTAAGAAAAGGATAATTTAATTGTGTTTTTGATGTTTTTTGTTTTAAGTTAATATTTTTTTGTGTTTTTTTTATCGTTTTAATGGATTAATATCAAAATTAAAATTTAAAAAATATAAATATATTATTTTGTTGCATTTCTAAATAAAAAATACTATAAAAATAACTTTTATCACATTTCTAAATAGGCTATAATTTAAAATAGATTCTTACATGCATGTATTTAGGATGATTATATTGTGTTTTTAAATGAAATTTGGGTAAAAATTAGATGTATTGGGATGGGAGCTTAAAACTAAACCCTATTTTTTCCGGTGAGAAAATGGTTTACAGATGTTGAAGGCGGTAACACTGCAACTCCTCCGGTGCATTCAACCCAATAGCTGGGGCCTAGTTGCCACTAAGCCCATGGTGTACGCCTAGTGATCCCCCGACCCATTTTTCTTCTTTGTTGTTTTTCTTTTATCCTTTTGTTTTCTTTCCTTTACTTTTATTTTTTAATTTTTTTCAATATAAAATTTCACAAAATTATTAATGATTAGTTTTTCTTATTTTGCATACAATATCCCAAGAATTAATGATTAATTCCTATGATTTTGACTTTTTTTTTTAAAAAATAGTATAAAAAATCATTGTTGTAAAAATAATTATTCTTCATTAAACTTATTAAAGATTAATGATTAATTGTGATTTTTTAAATAATAATAATATAATTTTTATAATTTATAGTTAATAATCTAATTAATATGATACAATAGAGGTTGTTCTCTTTTTTCAGTTTTTATTAATTGCCAATTTATTTTTACAATAATTAAGGTTTGTTAATTAGTTTTAAAATATTTGATTACGATAGCATTGAATGTAAAATTGGTTTTATTCTTTAGAATCGAATATCATCACTAACTAGAAATTAACATATAGCAGAAGAAAGAATCTAAGTAACAAGGATTTGATTGTTAATAATTTAACATATTTTATGATTTTTTTAAATCAATGGTTATAGAGTCGTTGATTAATCTATATTTTATTCAATCAATATAGATTTTCATAGTTTTAAAACCCGGTCCTGCCTGGCGGGTCGACCCGGGACCCGGGGCTGGAACCGGGCCGGGTTGAAGAAAAAACAGGAGAAGAAAAAACCCGGTGGCAAACCCGGCATGTTGACTTGGCAAGACCCGATCAAAAACCCGGTTGTAACAGGTTGATTTTTTTTTTTTACTAAAACGACATCATTTTGATTTTTTTTTAAAAAATTGACCCGGACAACCCAATGATCCGGTTAAAACTTAGAACCCAGAACTTGGACCAGCTGGTCTAAAAACTATGTAGATTTCTCAAGCACCTTTCGTTTTCAGTTCTCACCTTTCAATTATTGATTACTACATTTTATTTGATGGTATAAAAAATGATATTAATATTTAATTAAAATATTTCCACAATTAATGTTGATTTATTTTAATTTCATTAACTTAAGTTTTTTAAATTAATAAACATATCAAATAGATTTTATAAACTTGCTGTGGCTGCTGTACTAGCATGAGCTAAAAGCTATTTTAATCTGGGTTTTGTGTTTTTCATTTCCTATTATGATCTTATATGCAGAACAGGTGATATTTTATTGATTGGAAGAGAGAAAGATTTGCTGAGGTCCACAGATTTGCTGGCATGTAATGATTGTTCAACTATATAAATCCATGCGTGCGGATTGCCATATCATTGATGTGCTGTGCAGGAGCTCAAGGTATCGGTGTGAGTTACCCTAGGAATTCAGACCTTCTTCCACCAGCAACAGACGCTATAGCAATATGCGAGTCTCATAATGTCCAGAGAATTCACCTTCATGATCCAAGGCATGATGCACTGGAAGCACTGAAAAATACAAGTACAGAAGTCATTCTTGGAGTTGTAAATGATGAGCTCGGCCGACTGGCTGCTTTTCCAGGATATGCTGCTGATTGGGTCTATAAAAATGTTGCGTTGTGTAAGAGATGAGTATATTCTCTTTCGTAGGACTTTAATTCAGTACATACTTCCTGCCATGATAGACCTTAAAGAAGCTCTACAGTCTGTACTCAATCCACAGGTTCCTGTGTTCACTAGGATATTGCATCCCTTTTTCCTGCCAACGTCTTTCCCTCCTTCAGCAGCGTACTTTGTACCTTATGCACTTGCATTGATCCTACATATTGTCCAGTTCCTACAAACCAACAGATATCCTCTGCTATACGCTGTGTACAGTTATTAGGTATTTATTTCTAACGTGAACTGTGCTTGTAGTACTCCACTAGACTTTGCTTTGCTTAACACTGATCAGGTTATCGTGCAAGATGAAGCGCTTGGATATACAAACATTCTTGATGCCCAAGGTGGCTTATTCTGCTCTAGAAAAGGCTGGCGCAAAGGAAGTTGAGATTAAAGTGACAGAAACAAGAGGGCCATCCGGCGAGGGAACGGAAATCGCGACTGTTGCTAATGCATAAACTTATAATAACAACCTGACAAAGCGTATGAAAAATAATGTTGGGACACCAAAGAGGTCCGAGAGTAGCATATTTTCTTTATTTGTTCAAGATTTCAGAAGTGGGAAGGAATGTTATGGTCTTTACCCCTTGATTTCTGATCCAGACCCTCATAGATAGAAATTGTGGAATCAGTTTTTTATTGTTCCTAAATAATATTCACACATGTTCTTTTTCTGCTTGAAACATGTATAGAGTCTGCTATGGAGGATCTAGGATCAACTTCTTTCGAGGACACTCATCTTGTCTTTATACATATAAAGTACTTGAGCATTGCAAATTGGTTGTGCTTTTCTGGCTTTTACCCAATTTCATATCCCTTTATGTTTCTTTTAGCTCTTCCACAAGTTAGCATGGATACTTTCAATGTATCAGACAAAGAAACAAGGGTACTTGCTGCAAAAATTCCACAAGTTTCATCATATTAGGCAAAATGTGCAATAGCTACAACCATAATCTAATTATCAGAGGTGAAGCAACAATGTAATGCTTGGGAGTCAAGCAGATGCTATCCTGAAATTTAACATGATAAATCAAAGAGATCTCAACGGGTCCATAAGATATGTATATATAACACAAGCACCATGATGAATAATAAAAACGCAAGCATTGCAGCCACCTTTACCCCCCTACACTATGAGGCCCACTATTGATTGAGGTTATGCTGCTTAATTAACGCCGATACTCAAACAAACTGGTTAAGGTATTCATCCACAGTAGTGTATTTGACATCAGGGTATAGCTCAGAAGCCTCTACACCAAATGATGGCTCAATCTCAAAGTTTGTCTGATCTCCATTCACAAACCAAGAGTGGCAAATTGCTAAAGTCAGTTTGCGTAGAAAGTCTGAAGTTTCTGCAAAGAGAGGAGAAGCAATGTCAAGCTGCCTTCACCATGTTAACTTTGAACAACTGAAACTAAGAACAACAGTATTTCTAAAAATTATCCAACTCAAGCTGACAGAGCGCTGAAGGATGCTATTGAAATGAATAGATTTTCCTCTGCCAGGGTATGACATTTTACATTCCAAGTCAATGAGATGATATTCATACCTTGAATATTCTTCAAAATTTGCTCCTCTGGAACATAGACCCTTTCAATTGTTTTCCCTATCTTCTTCTCCCACAAAGAAACAAGTTCATTGGATGAGATAATGTTGGCTGGGGGTTTAATGTAGAGGATTTTGTTCACTGTTCTTGGATCATCCACTGCTTTGATAGTGTATGTGGCAATGTCCTCTTCCTTGTTGAAAACCACTGTGGATCAACAGATGAAACTGTAAGATTTTGTTAAGCATGGACCTGCATGTTGCAATCCACCATATACTTTGAAAAAGTTGCTAAATGTTTAGACTATCAACTAAACCACAGTGCAGCAAACAACCCAGAGTCGGTAGGTTAGTCTCCAAGGGTTTAATTAATTCCATATGGACGACACTCAAGCAAGAAGAATCCTTTAGTAAAACACTGTAATTGAATACTAAAAGATGCTATTACCTTTTACATTTCCATCACCTAAAATGACAAGTCTATCTCCATGGGAAGCAGTAGCTCCAGGTTGGTTCGAAGTTGTTGTTACGGCAGTGCTCCTAATGCTTGAAGCCTGAACATGTGAATGGAGAAACGACCCCAAACCCCCAGAACTACGTTGGTTCAAAGCTGGAAGAAAGAAACCAGCGAAAGAATTAGATGCCACACGTGTAAGGAATTCCTTCAGCCTCAATAGCTCGTCGAATTTTAGCCTTTGAAGCAGCCAATCCTGTTGCTGGTTCAACAATATGCGCTCTATCCACATCATTTGTAAACTCTGATGGGATAAATCTCTGCAATAAAAACAATTCTCATTAGCTACCCTGATTCATTCAAGAATAAATAAATTTGAATATACCAAGCAGTTTTCTTTTCATTTCTTTTGGAATTACAAGGACATAAAACCTGGGTCCGCTATGAGGCCAGAGTGAAAACATGCCAATTCATCCTCTCAAACAAATTTAACTACCTACCTTGATATTTCCAGATTCTTTAATGGCAGCTATGATGTTGACTTGATTATCTACCTGATCATGAGCAATGGAAGATATCACAACATCCACTTGCTTTATTGCCTTCAACAAACTCCCATGATCCAACAAGTCTCCCTACAAAACAAAAAACAAACATAAATAAATACCACCATACGAATAAACAAAACATACAAAATATTCTTACACACCAATGTGACAGCAAACTAATGTTTCACCACTTAACATTTGCTACATCAGTTCGTACAGAATCTTCATATGATTTTAGTTTGTAACGGAATACTTACAATTAGGAAATTGACACCAAGATTATTGAAGTTGTTAATGACAATGGATTTTGCAGGGCTAGAGAGAGAGAGAGTGGACTCTCTGACAAGAACAAAAGTTGGGTGGCCTTCCTTGATACTTGCTTCTACAATGAATTTTCCTATGTATCCTGTGCCTCCAATGAGTAGAATCTTGCTTTTATCTGCCATTGCTTAAACTTTGTGGCTAAAGAGAACAATTGACGCTTAAAGGAGTAAAAGAGATTGAGTCGCTTATTTATAGAGGGATATTGTGACGCATGTGATGATGATTCTGAGGGTAAAACCTGGCTATGGTGAACTGGAACGTTACATCATGGTAGTCTATATATATATATATATATATAAAGTCAATTTTCAAAGCAAAATACATGCTATCTATTCTCTCTATTCTTTTGTTTCGATGATGAGATTTTTATTTTGATGACTTTCCTGTTTGCTTTGGCTGGCAAAAGCCCCCACATAGCAACAGTATGTCGACGGTCAGAGCAGGAAAAATCCATTGGTGATTATATGGTAATCGTAATGGCAATTTAAGAAAAACATAAGGGCCTAAGTGTCATGATGTTGCATCTGCTGTTCACGCAGAGAGAATTGCACTGTGGATTAAAAGTCTCTGTTGGTTACTTCTTGCTCTGGTTTGGCTGAGCAGCGTTGGATTGGTGGCTGGTTCTTCGGAATTTGTGGTTGGCTGTTTCACACTTGCTTTAGGAAGGTGATGGCTGCACTGTAACGTTTGCAGCTGAGAAATTTTATTTGACGTCTATTCCTTTGTTGGTTATGATCTCCTGATCCTATAGCCCTTGGGTTGTTAATGTCTTTGTTCTCGCGTGATTGTTGAGTTGCTAATTTTGATCGACGATTTCTAGTAGTTAATTCTGAATACGGCTTGCTTCTGCAGATTGGGTTTTTGTCCTCAACCTTTGTTCAGCCTAGTGCGATCGGCTTCAAATTCTGCAAGTCGTAACCAGCTATTTTTGCTTATTTTTTCTTTTTAAATATCGGTGAAATAACAGCGTTGAAAAAAGAAACACAATTTATAACTTGTTGTTCAGAATAGTGATATTTATAAAAAAAAATATTAAATAAACAAGAGATAGAAAAAATAAAAAGAACAAAAAAGCAAAAATTTATCCAAACATGCCAATTTGATATAATCGCCCCTATAAGCACTGGTTAAAGGCACCAGTCCTAATAGATGATCAAGTAAAACATCTCTATTAATCGATCATTCATGTCTTATCACAGGGGTTCTATCTATCGGAAGACCGATCAACATGGCGACATCTTGGATTATGGGTGTTATCTAACCAACACTAAAATGAAAAGTATGTCTTGCACCTCCATTGCTCAACCAAAATTGCAATCAATGTGTGATCAAAATGTATATCATGCATCTAACTGATTTAATAAAAAAATAGTGTTGATAACAAATAGGCATGCACGTTTATGCAACTTCATCAAGGTATGTTGTCAAGGTGTTATAGGATCACCACCCTAAAAATCAAGCAATTTAGTTATTCAAACAATTAAAATCATTCAAATTTTAATAATTTATAATGCTTAATTTAAATAGTTATTTTAAAATGCCACTAATCTAAAGATTTGACCTCTCCACTTCAAATATCATCCGAACGATGTTGATTTTATATATATAAAACCGATCTAACATCAGGACCTGCCTCAACAACCACTAACATCAGGACCTGCCTATCGGCACTCCTAGAAGCAATAAAACCTCCTCTAATCTGAACCATGTCTTCCTCGAGGTCTTATATCAACAAATTGTTAGCCTTTGCAATACAAGTGAACATCCATATATTTGGATTAAAAAAAGAATTGAATTTTAAATAATTTAAAACAAATATATAAACAAAAAGAAATAACATATATTGTCTAGTTTCACAAGTTTTTCTGTTATGATCCCTTTGACCGCATATGCCACATCTATTCAGTAAGTGCCGCTTTTTAACATCCATTTCATTATATAGACGAGTGGATTTCTTTCAACCTTTATTTATTCACCATCTAGTTGGATATCCATACACATCTAGAACGGTATATGCAGGCCATAATGGTGTATTGAGCAAGTATTAAAAACAAGGACTATATGCATTTTGTACAACAAGTTGGAGTAGAAATCATCAACAAATTACACATAGTCTATATTTCATAAAGTGCAGCATGCAATTAGGTGTGAACAAGGTTGATGATATAGTTGTCATTTGCCACAAGCATAAATTGCTTCATTGATGCTAATTGTTTCCCACACTTCTCTTGTAACACCAACTGTTAGAGGTGTCTTAAACTGAAATATCTTGCATCTAAGATCAAATAGAGATATCAAGTGTGATCTATAAGTTGCCGTATTAGCAAGTATTTCAGCTAGAACCTTTTAAGGCTACAATACATCATGACTAAAAAAATCTTCAAAATATTTATTGCACCTAAAAAACATTATATGCATTATAGTCGATACATACAGACAAGCCATATATAATTTTTAAAACATTATTAAAAACCTCGAAAAAATTCATGGTCATATTGTCATAATGATAACCACCATAATAATATGATAATGTCTATTTTTCTCTAGGTTCAACTGTTAACCATACTCGTATTGCATCATTAGTCTCCACCAATCCTTATATAAAATGTCAAACTCTTATTTAGAAAGGATTTGTACACATCCTATGCAATATATTTTTCAAGATAATATTTTTTAACTTAGTATTGAAGTTACCCATAAAATATCATGAACAATATTGATGATATCTAATGGGCTCGGGAAAAATATGTGCTATAGAAGTCATAATTACCGCATGTCTACCAAATATTATACACAATCAAGTATGATTTCCAATCACATATCCATGTAGCAAATCTAAAAACCAACTCCAATTATTGTTTGCCTCTTCTTTGACAATATCAAAACGCAATGGATAAACTCTATTATGCACATTATAAGCAGTCGCAATCAACAACTTTGCCTTATACTTACCATAAAGGTGAGTATCGTTAATACTAATTAGAGGATGACAATATTGAAACCCATCAATTGAAGCATCCAATGCCATAAAAGCTCTCTCGAACGTTACTTTATTGCCATCAACCATTTTATGATCCCAAATAACAATTGATCTTAGATTTAAATCTCTAATGGCCAGTAGCATTTTAGGTAGGTTTTGAAATGACTCTTTGTTTGTATTAAATAACCATTCCAATATTTTCTTTTTAGCCATCCACGTTTTCTAATAAGAGACTTTATACTCATAGTCCCTCTTCACAGTACCTTAAATCGCTGTAATACTCGTACTTAAATCCCTCTACTTAATTGTCAACATCACCTTAGCAATTAGATCTAAGTTAATCTAACGATGGTGTTGCAAAATAAAAAAGTTAGACATGTGTGTGGCCCTTTCAATTTTAAAATTTCCCATGAATTATATTTATAGTGATATCCCTCATGTAAATACCATCTAAAAACTAGTTCTTGAATACATTGAAACTTAACATAAGTTTTAGTTCAATGATAGACCTTATATACAAATGAATTCTTTATATGACACTGCTTTACTTCATTGATACGTTCAGACTTGTCTCATAATTTTTTTCTAACCTCCAATTCATCAACTAATAAGCCTGAAAGCCTACAACTATTAGCCCAATCATTGCATCTGTATTGGTCATATGCATTTACAACCTCAAACTCAGGAGTAAGAAGAGTAATGTATTGAATAACAAGCTCAATTAACTCAACATCCCTATCTTCTTCATCTTCCTCCTCAACCTCAACTATATCAATGTGACGATCATCTTCATCATCACTTGGTTCAAATTATCCATAGCAATATGAAGCAGATGTTATACCCAAGTAAGGTTCCATATTAAGAATTTCATGCACCAATATTTGTTTCCTTGCATTACCACATAACCTAGATGGACCAACTGCTTGCGATGCTTGTATGGTTCTCTAAGAGTTATTTAGAACGCGAGTCAACTCCTTACTAGAAGAGTTTCTTTGTCTAGGTCTACTATTCAAGTAGAGCTCTAGCATATTAATCCCATTAATCCTCATAAACCCAAACTTTAAATCCACATTCTCGTCATGTATTGGTACACCGACATAACAAGTTTGACTGACCTCGGTTTGTAACATCCTCCAAGTAATTTCAACTTTTATTTCAAACATATTCTAGCCAAGTTAATCACATAACATTCTATATAACTTGTTAAGGGACATGTCTAATGTAGCAGTTAGGAATTTATAGCTTCTTCCATTATAAGTGATATCAATGTCGGTATTAACAATGATACCACCATTGAAATATAATATTTTTAAATTACCAGACATTTTATCAAACAATACAACAAAACACAATTCTAATTTATTAATATCTTAGAGTTAATCAAAGTGCATAATTTATCAACAAAACCATAATGGTAACATAATCAGCTAAAATATAAATTCATCAAATTAATCAGCGAACACCATGTTTTTGGTCTTTGTCTTTTCCTTCCACGTCCCCTCACACCACGACACAACACACATCCCTTTTATGGCCTGCCATTATGCTCAAAATGAGTAGAGAAACAGGTCCTTTGGGCGCCCCTAAAGCAACTGCAAAGTGGCTGCCAAGCCACCCTATTCTTTGGCGTGTGTTTGGACAAGAATAGGGTTGTCCAGCTCCTCCTTGCCCCTATAAATACCACTTCACCAAGAGGTGGAAAAGAGGATGAAAAAACAAAAAGAAAAAGGCAGAGAGAAAAAAATAAGAGAAAAAAATAAGGAAAAGGCAACGAGAACCCTTTAGCTCTACTTAGAGAAGAAGAGTGCCCTCCCTCCAGCTATAAAACCAATTCTCTCCCTCATTGTTTTGGCTACATTAAACACCCCTCAACAACAATCGATACCAGTTTACTTTCACCAACAACAATGACTCTTTCTCCTAATCATCATTATAGGCAATGCCACCATGAGCCACTACTAGCATCAATGACCAACAACTCTTTATTCCAGATAACCTTCTTCTCCTTTCTATATGTCTTCTTCTTTGCCTCACTTGCATGCAGAACATGAATTAATTCATGTTCAACAACAAGCCAAATAACTAACTTGGTTACTAGGTTCAACTTAATAATAAGGTAGGTGGTTTCGGGCGGGACCTTCAGCCTATACCATACAGCTAGACTGGGTCCAACCTTACCTTTTCATTAAAAAAAAGTTTTGATGGGCCTTCAGTCGGCCCAACCAACTAAGCCGAGTTTGGGCTTTAAGCCCAACAACCCAACTCCTAGGCTAAGAGTGTGTTTGACAAACACACCCTTATATCTTTCCTTTAGTTTTAAACTTGCCTTTATCTTAAGATCCGGCAAAACAGGCCCTTAAAAAACCTCAAAAAATTCTAAAAAAATTCATGGTCCATTTTGAATTTATTTGTGGGCCCTTTGCATGTTTTCCTTAATTTTTTCACTTCATATTAGGGTTGTGGACTTATACTGTAAGAAACTGACCCAATATCAAAGTACTTGTTTTTCGCTAAAATTTCAAGAAATTCAAAAAAATTCTCATTTAAAAAAAATACAAAAAATATGTTTTATAGGTGTGCATACAACCAAGTCTCTCAAAAATATAAAAAATTATATTGTATTTCCATACAAAAATTAAAAACAAATATGTATTGGCATGTATTTTTGGATTTAATAACCAGTTTATTAAAATCATGAGAATTGGGTCTATATTTAAAAAATGCCAAAAAAATTATTTTGTTTTCTGTTAGTATCCGGGATTGTGAACTTATATGTAAAATATATTTCTGATATTAAATAAAAAGATAGTTTCTTTTATTTTTGTTTTGGAATTACAACGGTTAAGTTCTTAACCTGATAAGATAAGAATATCCTTATTGATGGGAATTTTTAAAAAACTTTAGACAGATCAACGATTAGAAAACACAACAATACCTTAGTTTATATCAAATATATAAACAATACAACTTACCTCAGGTAAGACGTGTTAGAGATGCTAATATCTTTCCTTTACATAATCAGTTTCCTTTCTCAAACTCTAGGACTAGTTAAGGTTCCTAGCAATCAAGAATTCCTTGTCCTTTCCACCCATATCATTCCTAACCATTCCTGATCCAAGAAGATAATTGTTGCGATGTTGCACAAGTGCGACAACCAACTTAAACTATTTTCTTTTTTACTCAAATTTGTTTGAGTTCTCTATTACATTTGGATTATTACTTGTGATTTATTTGAATCAGGAGGGATGCAAGCTTTGTTTACTTCTTTGGTGTTACCCTTATTTCATTATTTTCTTCATGCATTTGCCATTGAAAGCAATCTTTTTTCTCGCTTTGCTTTTTTAGGTTTTCCGTTACAATATTGTTAAAATTATCACAAATCAATTTTGGTTCCCAAAACATTTCTTATTTTTTTATATATAAAATATGTTTTTTCAAGAAATATTTAAAAATCCTACAAAAATTCATATATATATATATATATATATATATTGGGTCACGAACAAATAGGCTTTTAAGTCACACCTGGTCAAAACACCCGGTGAACAAATAATTTGGGGTCATGCTAAAGAAAATAGACTGAATTAGATTTGATTACACAAATTAAAAGTTGTAGGACTAAAATGGACAAAATAGAGAAGTTTGGGAATTCAGTTGTACCAATAAAAGGCCTCATAAAGAAGAACATTGAAGATTGGGGCTTAGTTGTAGAAAAATATTGAAGATCAGAGTGAATCTATAAAACTTGAAAGTTTAGGGACTTAATTGAATTTTTAATGTGTCTAATTGGCTTAAAAAGGTTTAATTGGAATAATAATCAAGTTTGGAATTCAATTTTACCAAAATTAGAGTTGGAGAACCAATTAACTTTGGTATGGCTTAATTAATGCAATTAGGGATTTAATTAAAGAAAATCAAAGTTTAGAAGTTAATTAGAATCAAAATTACAATAATTAAAAGCCTAGGACCAAGATGAAAGGGTGCCAAAATTACAAGGGTCTAATTGATTTAATTAGAGGTGAAAATGCAAGAATTAAAGTTTGAAGTGTCAATTAAGTACAAAATTAAGGAATTGCGAAACCAAACATCAAAGTGTAAGGTCATAATTAAGAGGATTTTCAAGAATTAAGACCAATTGAGAGTTTGATTGTAAATTTTAAAATATTGAGGATTGAAATTAAATGTTAACCGTGAAAAGGTAGGGTAATAAATTGTAAGGGACAATTTTGAGATTTGCTCTCTTTTTATCTTTTATTTTTAATTTCTCATTTATTTTCGTTCTCTTTTCTTTAAAACGTTAGATTCACCATTTACTTTAATTTAATTTTTTTTTAAATTTATTAAACTTCATCATTATACATATTTTTAAATCTAGCCAAAATGCAGCAAGTAGCCTACAATTTTTTATTCAAATCAAGCCAATTAATTAATTTTGTGTAAGAGAAAAAAGTAAAAATATCCTACGAATGACATGGGCAAGTACATATTGCAACAACCAAGATATTAAGGCACAAGCTCAAAATAGCCTTAATTTTTTTATATTACAATTTCATATTTTTACTTAAAAAAATATTAAATTAAAATATTTTTAGATATTATTAAATGATTTTGATGTATTAATATTAAAAATAAAAAAATATTATTTTTATTAAAAAATATTCTACACTACAATATCAAATATACAATAAATATAATTTTAATTTATGGTTTTTTTTAGTTGCAGTTTGAAAAAATATTAATTTTTTTTTATAAATTACAATTTTTTCTCAACATAATAAATACAAATTATATTTTTTAATTAAAATTTCAATTGAGAATTTTCAATAAAACCCATATAAAATTATAATACATGTTAATTAATTAAATATTTTTAAAATTATAACTAAAATAAAATACAGTTCAACTCCACCACCACGTAGACTCACTTTAAATCCCAAATATTTATTAGCAAAAATCTGATCGGAAAACTACTGAAAATATTTTCTAAAAAATACCCTGAATACCCACTGGTACTGTACCACTCCTTTTAAATAAATTTCCCAAACAATCAACAGGCACCGAGGCGGGGTCTTTCTCGCGATTTTCTTTCCCCCAATTTCCCTCTCCAGGGTTTTCAAATTAGGGTTTTTCACCAAAAACCTTTCTAATACCAAGAATACAACAAAATCACAATCAAAGACACAAACTTTGACATCAAAATAAAAAACCCAGATGGCATTTTCTTTTTCAACTCCACCACAGCAAACCCCATCTCTGTTTCAGCCTCAGCCTCAGCCTCAGCCTCAGCCTTTTCAACAAAGCAGCCCTCTTTTTCCACAGCAGCAGCAGCAGCCACAGCAGCAGTTTCAGCAACAGCAGCAGCAGCAGCAGCAGTTTCAGCAACAACAGCAACAGCATCAGCAACAGCAGCAACAACAACAATTTCAACAGCAGCAACAGCAGCAATTGTATCTTTTTACTAATGACAAGGCTCCTGCAAGTTATAGTACTAAATGGGAAGATCTTCACCCAGATTCCCAGAAAACTTTGCTTCAGATTGAGTATGTTTTCTTTATTAATTCTGAGTTTTATGTTTTGGTTTATGGTTGCTGAGAAAATGTGAAAACAAAAAGAAAAGAAAAGATGAAAGAAATAGCATTGAAATATATTTTTATTGGCTACTAAGATTTATAATTGCCTAAAAAGTATACATACATTGTAGGGCCTTTTGAGGTATGTGTTCTGTTTATTTTGTTTAATCTGTTGCCAGAAAATATATATATATATATCCTTTGCTAGGTTTGATGAAAGTAGAAGTTCTTTGATTTCAATGTTTTGTTGAGGTAAGAAGTGCTTAAGGTTTGACAGTTTGGTTTAGTTATCCTATAATTAGCAATAAAGGGAGTTGGGGTTTGTTTAGCTGCTGAACAATATCAGAATTTGGGCCTTCAAAAAGATTCACGTTTCAATCCTGACCCACAAAGGGTTGAATTGAGGATTATGCAGTTGAATTATTTTGATGGTTCTTTGGGTTGAACCAGTGGTAATGAATTTCTTTTCTTGTTTGGTAAACGGTTGAGTTTGTGTTGAAATGTAAAACTTTATGTGATATTTGTTACCAACTATGTGGTTTTTGAGGTGCTCAAGTGCATTTTTTTATGCAGGGAGCGGATATTGGAGTATAGGGATGAGAGTAAGAGGCTAGATCAGTGTAGTCGCCTTTACGACTCTTCAGTTTCCAATGAAGGATTTGAGCTTGATGCGAGCCAAATTATTCAGGTTGTTTACTTCTGTTTTTGTGTTGCCAATTATTGTTGTTTGGTGCATCAAAATAAGTGAATGACATTGTTTGTGTGTGTAAAAATCTTTCTTTTAGTTACTTTACTGATGTTATTTGGATTGCACATTGATGGGGATTTGTAGATTCCTATAGAGTTACGTGGGCAGAAACCTGGTTGATGCCTGACAGCATGTTATTTTCCTAATGTAACTCAAACCACTTATGAGTTTTAGTAATTTAGAAATTATAGTCTGCTAGTGGCAGAGAATGGTTTGTCCAGTCCATCTCTCGGATGATTCTCTATGACATGTATGTTGCATCTATTTAAACAGATGTGTTGTATGAACTTGAATGTGCTGTCTGGGGTTGAAATATCTATGGAAATGTTAATTGTTGGAGTATTCAGGGAGAACATAAAGTTTTAGGCTGCTAATGCATAATATGTGACCACAAGATAAAGATTTAGTCTCCTTATTTTCAAGATTTTTTTTTTCTTCAGGGATGAAAGATTTTCCTATATCCAGTCATGTTTGCTAGTTAGTCACCTTTTGTAGCTAATATTGTGACTTCCTTTATCTTTAGTTTTGCTCATGGGATAATGAATACTTTAAGGCATATTTGCAGGAACTTGGGGGAATCAGTACTTCCATGGAGAGACAGAAAGCTCTTTTACAAGAACTTATGACTAATGTTAAAGACATGTTACGGAACACAGAGATGGCTGTTCGTTCTTTCATGATGTTACATCCTAGATTCCTTCATTCTAATGCAGGAGGTGGTGCTTCAAATGCCACAGCACCATCCCAGCCTCCTGGAACAACAGGAATACCTGGTTCCACTAGTCAGCCAACATCTTCCTCTATAGTTCCAGTGTTTGATTTTTACAGTGGCCTTCCGAAGAAACCATCTCCATTTTTACAGCAGACAGTTGCTAGATTTGAAAAGTATTTGGTTGAATGCAGCCAGTGGATTGAAGAATTAGAGCAATTGCTCCTCTTAGATTCTGAGAGGAACTCTTCCCACCCTGGATCCTCATTATTGCAGTCTCTGCCAAAAGTCATGTCAAATGTGCATGATTTTTTTGTTCATGTGGCTGCTAAGGTAAATAAAGATAGATATGGTTGCAACCCTCAATATCTTGTTATATGTCATTGCCTTGTGCTGGAATATCTTATGACAGCCATATTTTTCTACATATAGTATATTTCTAGGCGGATGGACATGTGATCCGAGAATTCTCTCATTTCCATGTTAACAAGGATGGGACCCATGAAAATATATTCTTATCTGACAGCCAACAGTTGGGTTTATGATTTATTTTTTTTATTCGAATTCAGTTAAAAGTTTTCACAAATCTGGGATGCTCCTCCCTTTTTATTATTTTTTCCTGAGTGAAGTATTATAGTATTTCAATCCATGATACATGCACATAAAAACTATACCATGCTAGTTTATTGATGATACAGGCTGCTATATTGCTTGTGTAAGAATTCTCACATAGTCAAGGTTCAGATTTGATTCCACATACATGTGGGCTTTCCTTAAAAGTGTAAGCATGTGCGCGCGCGCGCGCTAAAGGTTAGAACATATTTCAATTGTTTCTTTTAATGTCCTTTAGGTGGAGAGCATTCATCAATACATCGAATCCATGAAAACAGCTTATCTTGTTGACCAGCGTCGTCGAGGGGATGGGAATGATCCATTCCTTGAGGCTGATCGACGTGAAAGAGCAAGAAAAGAAGCTGCTGCTAAAAGGGCGCATCCAACTTTGCATTTGCCTGCAAATTCACAGCCTTCCACACAAGGTGCTGGTTTGTTTGCAAGCTCGGCAACTTCTTCAGCATCAACTGCTCCCCAGGCATCTACAGCAACAGCACCAGCACCAGCATCTTCAGGAAATGCTTTCTCTCTTTTTAACACACCTTCTGTGCCAGCTTCCTCCATGTCATCTTCTTTGTTCGCAACACCGACAACCTCTGCTCCAGTATCCACTTTGTTTGGGTCAGCTGCAACTCCCTCTTTATTTGGCAGTGCTACTCAAGCTTTTGGCGCTTCTTCATCAGCACCAGCTCTTGGCTCTGCTTCAACTCCCTCTTTGTTTGGCAGTACCACTCCAGCTTTCGGTACTATTTCTGCTGGAGGTTCACTATTTTCAACACCAATTTCAGTTGCCTTCTTTTCTAGTTTGTGTTCAACTGGGTCCTTAAAACATCCATAGGTGGATTGTCATACAATGTACTTAATAGCTTGAAGGAAGTTTAAAGTTGTGCAACCTCTATTATTTCATAAATGTTTTCTACAGTATGTGCAAATCATTGCCAACATAAACGAAAGAGCTTAAATTTCAGTGAGTAAAGAGTTGTTTCTGAAAAAAATCTTTAATTTTCCTGCTAGGTACGGTGGCAGGATCTGGCGCTAGCTTCGGACCTACATCTGTGAGTATATATTTTCCTTCTGAAGCTTTATTATTATTAATATGGAACAAATTCAGTTAATTTGGTACCAATATCCATGATGTTTTCTCAATCCTCATTTAGACATTGTTCTTATTTTAGAATGGCTGCAAGAGCAACAAACATGGGATTTAAAAATCCCTCAGTCATTGTTATTTTTGAAGCCATAATATCTAATGTCACCCACTTAATGTCTATGTTTCCACTGTCTATCTACTAAGTCTCAATTCCACGTTCCTTTGCTTCTGTCTTACAGAAACCATCAAGACCAAAATATCGAACTGTCCGTCGCTAATCTCCATGGCATTGGATGATGAAATCTGATGTCAACTTGTATGCTGGCTGCCCTGATGATTGCCTGAATTTAACAAGGATCCTTAAATTTCATTTTAAGAACATGTTTCACTGCTAGATGTTGTCTTTCTCCCGGCTTTTGCTCAGGAGTGTTCCAAATCACCTACTTATTGAGTCTTAGAAATTTCTTTTCTTTTCATATGTGCATGTGAGGCAGCATCCATTATCCGTTCTATTCGTGTATGTCCTTAATGCTACACAAGATTCTGCACCATTTTCCTGTAACGTTGTATAAATTTTAGGTAGGATGTATTTGGATATATCAGTGTGAAAAAATGGCGGTTACATGTCAAGGCATCATTCAAACATGTCAAATAAACTCCTTTTGTAGCTGTCATATCTACGTTGTCAAAACAATACGCTGGATTTTGTTTGCCAACGAGCTTGATGCGCATTTACTGGTAGTATTCACCTGATTTGTTTATTGGTGGACAGTCATGTATTTATTTCTATTATTTGGAGCCCTGTTTTCCCCAAACACTATTTGTGTGGCTGAAAAGATGATCTCTTCATTTTTTTGTACGAACAGTTCATCTGTGTATTTTGTCTCCCTCTTACCAAAAGTTTAGGGCAGATTATGAATAGGAGAGAGCAAGGTTCTCATAAATGTTGTTTTAGAAAGACATTATATAAATTTGGATAGTAAAATTTAAAGTAGTTTTTTTGATTAATTATATATTGATAATTCTAACTACGGAATTAAATTACATTAAAATTTAATAAAGTGAATAAATAATATTATAATCAATAAGTGTTCTAAATAAAATGAGAGAGATAGATAGTATGTATTAATAAATTAGTTATTTGAAAAGATAAAATGTTTCAGAACAAAACTTTTTAATATAAAAAAATTATTGAATGATAAGAAGTGCACATGAACATGGTGACATCTTGGTTGTTCTCATCACAATAAGTCATAATAGATCCTTTTCGGGTTAAAAGTTAATGAGTCTAAATTAGTAATTAACTAATATAAATTCAATAATATAATAAACCCTTAAACAATGTCTAATGCGCTAGAAAAAATTTAAATTAAAAATAATTATTTAAAATTAATTAAATAAATAAAATAGAATAATAAAAAAGTTTTCATGTTAAAATTCTTCCATGTAATATGAATCTCCAATTTTTACATATATCTTGGCGGATTTGAGTCCTGATTTCAAACATGTCGTTCTTTCTCATTTGGATGAATTATTGGGTCTACGATATATGGTTAGAAAGCTTCAAATGTTTAGTTTTCAGCCAAACTTTAATCTTAGTAAAATTTCACCGGTAGCTTCAAATATGTCCCAAACAGTACACGAAGGTTTAGTTTGATATATTTGACAAGATTCGTCTACTAACTTTGACCATTTGAAATATTATGTTCCCGAACTCTATTTGACTTGAAAATTTACCACAATATATTTTCATGTGTCTAATATTTCTGTATAAAATTTTATCTCTATCCAATGTATGGTGTGAAAGATATGTCTAATCTTGTAAAACTAATCAGCAGATATTGTAAGGTCAAAATTGAACCTGAATTTGCTCATATTACAAATTTAATAAACTCGTAAAATCAAACCGAGTTTACCGATTTTAATAGATTTGCATGAATTAAGTTTGATTTTACTGGTTTCAAGTTTTTAGTTTGATTTTACATGGTAGATATATATTAACTTGTAAAATTATATAATTTTATGAGTTAAGTCGTGATTTCAAGAATAATGGAAGAGATACTCTTTTATTCATGTTCTGCTTGCGTTTTATGCAAAAATACAATAGGAAAATCTTCATTACTATGAATCGAATAGAACAGAACATCCTTGAGGACAACGTGGGTCACGCACATCATGTACTGCTACCCTCTCATGATAACACAGGCATTAAGCAAACGAGCAACAGATGTAAATCATGAAGCTACAGATATGTTCAATAACGCATGAAGACTCAATATTCGCTTCCTTGTTACAAGGTTTCCTAATATGATGAATGATAAAAACACTTGCTCCATCAAACACTATAAGTATATTGTGTAAAATTATTTGATAATTTTACTTATATTTACTTAGTATTTTATTTATGTTTTATATAAAATGTATTGATAATCTTTATTTTATATTTTAAAAGTACTTTTAGATGTGAGATTTGAAAAAGAGTAAATTAAAGATAAAATTCAAACCATGTTCCAACATATATCGAATATTTTATGTAGAATTTGAGTTGTAGAGATCAAAATGAAATGATTTTAGTGACATTAGAAAGCTAATATCTATACCTTTCTATACATATATGGCAAAAAAAAAAAAAAAAAGGATGGAAATCGCAGTCTTCAAAAACAAGTCTTGCATTCTGCCCATTTTGAGCTTCGGGCATTCCGACTTGAATATCTTGAGTTAAAGAAGTTTATTTGATGCAAACTCAATTGTTTTGAATTCCTGATACAAAGACCTATCATCCTACCAAATGTCAGTAGAAAAAAAAGTTCATATGAGAGAAATATGATTTTTCTAAGACAACCTATAAATTCTGCAAGTAGACATATTTTATGAAGAAACAAGTCTAACTTACTTAAATGTAGATTGTTTACTTTGGAAAGGATGGTTTTTATATTTTTTAGGAGAATACAAATGGATTGAAGGGATGTGAGGATTAGGGTTTTGATATCAAATAAAAATAAAGAGAGAGAGAAAAAGGAGGAGGCGGGTAGAAAGAAGAAGAAAACTCTATCATTTTCTCCTATACCCGAAATTATATTCTCATCTGTTTTAATCATTAGTTTTTTCAATAGACATGAAAGACTATATTATTTTTATTGGTTGAAAGGATACAAAAACCTTTGGATTTCAAAAACTATAAGATTTATTCTATCATTTCTTTCAGTTTATATGATCATATGAATATTTTTATATACTTATTTTCTATTATTGTTTAGTTTGATTGTTAGAGCAGACTCTAAATTATTATTCTAAATCAATCTACTACTCAGTTTGCTATCAAAACTGGAGTTGTGATATTTGAACTTATGAAACCACTAAGTTTAATAATTATGACGAATCTATGTTGTTAATCATAGGAAAAACGTTCAATTAAATCAAACATAGACTACAAACAATTATGTTATCTAGATTTATCAACCTATCTGGTTCTTAAGGCTGCTATTGGATTAAATTACTATTACGAAAACTGTGGTTGTTTAATGGTTAGAGTCAGTTACACTGCGGATCAGTTAACTAACTAATGTTAATTAAAGATAGATATTCAAAATATAAATTGACGTATCGTTTTAGTGATCAATTTTAATTTTCGTAGGTAGACGTTTACTTGAAACCAAGGTTTTTCTCTTGATAAGTTTTGAATTTATTTAATTTAACTTGATTGTTTTCTTTTGTTTACCATAACATAGCCTAGATAACCTCAAAACCCTTCAATTTTAAATTATCTAGCATAAAAACCTAAACTAGGCATTTCTTGTAGGATCGACCCCATACCTTGCTCTATGATATTTTGTTTATTTTAGCTAGAATAATTAATTTATGTGACCACGATATCGCAACATTGAAGAACAGTTTCAGGAGCACCGATGTGAAGATCATTAATTCAGTTCCCATTTCAAAATTTTGCCATTACACAGGAGGAGCCCAAATGGATGCGCTCCTTCAAGCTTCGATAAACCAGGCATCAGAAACATGCTACGGCGGTAGCTCTTTTGCAGCAAGGAACTACCAGAATCACCATGAAGAATGATGCTGATTTCACCCTCTTTACATTCTGTAGACCATGCCCTCATCAACATTGATCTTCAGCAAGCCACGAGGAGGAGCCTGCCAATATGAAGAAACAGTAGATCAAGGCGGAACAACTCTGACATTGTTGATTTCTGACACTTTTTTAATTGCCAATGAATTGTTATTACCGGATATCAACTATAGCATCATCAAATACCACAGCATTTTGCTGTTTCAATTGTGCCATACCAGTATATAACCCTTTGCTATTCTCACATCTATCCAGTTTGTTAACAACCAGACTTCACCACTCGGCAAATGAATTTTAACCTAAAGAGGAGTCTGGTTGTAAAGGAGAGCACGATACCAAATGATCCTACCCAAAGGGAAAATGGGAAGAGATGAAGCTTCGCAGCACATTTGAAATTGGCTTCGCTCTGCTCCTGCTCCTGCACCGTGAACATCCTTGTGAAGTTGTGAAGATTTCTTAACTATACAGTAGTAAATCTTATGTGATAAGAGTTTGAAATTAAAAAATTTGCTTTTTATATAATTTTAAGTTTGTTGAGCTAATATAATAATCACTAGAAGTTTATATGATCGTTAACTTTAAGATCCGTGAAATTAGTCAAGATACATGCAAGCTAGCCTGAATATCCATATTAATAAAAAAAAAATATTTCATCCACTTGATTTTAACACTTGAACATGTATCATTCATTTTTTTTTTTTGGCTATGAAGCTGAATACATGCAAAAGTTGATTGCAGACTGAAGTTTGGTCTCTGCAGCAAGGACCAAAAGAACCCCCTTATCTCTCTCTTTCTACACGTGGCCGGCTGCTGTTTTATCTGAGGAAGATTACAACTTGTGATGCTATCAAGTATCAAGAGACGGAAACATTTAGGTGGTTAGAAGGGATAAAAGTTTAGGATTAAAAAGTTTATTTTTTTAGGAAATATCGAGTATAAGTTTTATGATTGTTTATAAAATGATTATTAAAAGTTTATATGATGATCTGTAAAATTAATCGAGTGCGCGTCCGAATTCCACGTTAAACTAGAAAAACTAAAACGAAAAGTATCAAGAGACGGCAAAATGACAAACGTGGGTCCAGTTAAGATGCCATTGTTGAATTTTTAATGTGACGTGAAAGTTGAGAATATTTTTTAAGAATGACAGCCCCTCAAGAAGATGAACTAAGCTCTGCGATCCAACTTGTTCTCCAATCAAATTATATATAGCCAGCAGGACGGGAAAACAGACACAAGGGATAGGAGATGGAGAGGCAGAAGCATTTTGTGCTAGTCCATGGAGCCTGTCATGGAGCATGGTGTTGGTATAAGGTGGCAACTTTGCTTACATCAGCTGGTCACAAAGTTACAGCTCTGGATATGGCTGCTTCAGGGGTCCATCCAAAGCGGGTAGAAGAGCTCCATGCGATCTCAGACTATTTCGAGCCATTGATGGAATTCATGACATCTTTGCCACCAGAAGAAAGGGTGATTCTAGTGGGTCACAGTATGGGTGGGCTCAGTAATTCTGTTGCAATGGAAAGGTTCCCTGAGAAAATTTCTTGTGCAGTCTTCGCAGCATGTATCATGCCAGGTCCTGATCTGAGCTTCACAGCTGCAAAGGAAGAGGTATCATTTGCTCTTTTTTATTTTTTCCCTTTCTCTCTTCACACACATACACAGAAAAAATTAAAAGCTTCCAGAGAAGGAGCTATTTTTTTTATGGAGAAGAGAAGGAAAGTAGCATGATATTTATACTCTTATGATTTCTGATTTCTCGACGTCTTAATTAGCTATAGGGCTGTTATTTCTTGCCCTGGCTTGTGCTATTTCAGATCTATTATGCAGGCTACATTGGATCTCCATAAGATTGTAGCTTTTCTTTAATTACCAGCCAGCAAATTAGATTTACTTGATTTGATTCTAGCTGATTGTTTGAGAGGCTGAGAATGCGATTGTGAGGGAACATATTTCATCCCGTTTGCCTATATCTCTTACTTTGTTTAGACTAGTGATGACTTAGATCCCACAAAAAATTGAGCTTGATCTGAGCTTCGTTTCAACATTGTCTAGCGTAGGCACCATTAATGGCCAAACATCAACGATGGAACATGGCCAGGCTCTAGGGCTACTCCAATCCATGATCATGTGGGTTAATGCCAAATGTGCTTTATGGGTCAACGATGATATAGTGTCTAATGGGTCTAAATTTCAACCTCTTCCACATTCAATTATGGAGGCTGAAGATTTTTCTTCTCGGAGAAAGACTTGCTTTTCCTTGAAAGCAACCTATTTGTTAAAATCACTTTGCCTAAGATGAGCCAACTCGCGTAACCGTAAGCTCAATGGCCTGTTCTTGCTGTCCCTCTCCTTGCAGTTGCATTTTGGTATACTCATTACAGCAATGATCCTGCGTACTGTAAATAACTTCAGAACTTTATGAAGTGATTATGTTAATCTTCTTTAATTCTTATGTTCCATCTCATATTGCTCTCTTAAATTGAAGTTCAAGGATAGCTATGGAGTGGGAATCGCATCACTCTCTTAAGCTTTCTCTCTGTGTAAAACGGTGATATTTACTTTGGAAATATATTATCAGAATGCCAGACAAGCGGGTTCCTTCATGGATTCACAATATATGTTTGATAATGGGCCCAACAATCCTCCAACGTCCATACTGCTTGGGCCCGAGTGCATGTCAATCCAGCTGTACCAGCTCTCCCCTGCCAAGGTGGTAAAGAGTATTTCTCTTCATGCATGATTTATTAGATATGTTTTAGCACACCGTGATCTCTCTAAACTTGATTGAATCTTCTTCTCTCCTGCTGATCTTGCTTGCCTCGTTTTCTTTTTCTTTGAAAACTTGACCTGCAGGATCTTACGCTAGCGAAGCTGTTGCTGCGACCGCACCCTTTGTTTAGTGACGAGGCGACTCAAGAAGAAGTCTGGGTTACGAAGGAGAAGTACGGATCGGTTCCTCGAGTTTATATCGTGTGTGACCAAGACAAGATAATAAAGGAAGCTATACAGAGATGGATGATTGAAAAAAATCCACCGGAAGAAGTAAAAGTTATCCCTGGTTCTGATCACATGCTCATGTTTTCTAAACCTCAAGAGATGTGCTCTTGCCTCCTGGAGGTTGCCGGGAAATACTCCTGATTTTGTCAATTGCCACTTGCTTGTCGGAACCCGCTACTATGTGCAGACGATCAGAGGACGTCGACCAAGTATCAGCCTGCTGATGCGCAGCGTAATCAGAGAAATTAAGGTCATGAGAAATATTAATAATGCTAGAGATAATTAATTTGAGCCAATTAAAGATAAAATAAAATTGTCGAAATATAAGAGTTTTGTTTTTTGGTGTGTGTGTGTGTAGTCTTTCTTCTTATTATATATAATTACTAGTCAACGAACCACGAGTTATTGATGGTTTATCAAATATATATAATCCTTAAAAAATATTTAATAGTATATATAAGTATGTTAAAAAATAGTGAATTAAATTATATATATATATATAGGTTTATAGAGAAGTTAGAAAATATTTTATTCAATGAATTAAGATTACCAATGAAATGATATATATGTCTCATGGAAAAAATGAAACCAATTTCCATTTATTAAAAATTAAATATTTTTTTTTATTAAGAAAATCTGAAAAGGATTGTTTAAAAAAAATCGTATTTTAGCTGAGACGATATTTTTTGTGGAAAAGTTATATAAGATAATATTAAAGAAATTAATATCATTATGGAATGATATGTTCTAATAAAAGGATAAATGAAACTAAATTATATTTATTAAATAGTAATCGCATATTTGTTTATATATAAACCCTGAAAGAATTGTTTTAAAAAATACATAATTTAATTGAAAATGTAGTTTTCAAAACATGATAATTGAAAGCGGTTTCTCAAACTCTAACCTTCAAAAAATTATTTAACATTATATATAAAGATTAAATAATGAATTAAATATTAATTATATAT
>Ga0325405_1001346_pt1 | contig 24914 bp, 17 predicted proteins | sample PopdelMetagenome_21_FD_205663 | JGI IMG/M metagenome (GOLD analysis project Ga0325405, IMG submission 205663) | Populus deltoides microbial communities from Bellville, Georgia, United States - Xylem-Control-R2 | ecosystem: Host-associated > Plants > Phyllosphere > Stem > Wood/Secondary xylem...
TCCCCCCCCCCCCCCCCCCCCCCCCCCCCCCCCCCCCCCCCCCCCCCCCCCCCCCCCCCCCCCCCCCCCCCCCGCCCCCCCCCCCCCCCCCCCCCCCCCCCAATCTCAATAAGCTTGAGTTGCTGCATGTGCGATGGTTGAGAGTTTGGAACCATTAATGTGCTGGGAATTAGCTGCTCACACATTAGCCATTATTGTTCATTGGAATCCTTTTCCATCAAATAAATCAACATGTCATCCACCATACATATACACCTTAAACGCTACAACATGAACAGGATTTTATACCCAATACAGCAAACAAAATTAATCAAATCATAAATTTACTGGAAAGACCACAAACCGATTGAAATGTTAATGGTATACACCATTCTTTGCTTGCTTGATGGCATCTTGAAGTTGCCTCCAAACAAATGTATCGTGCACAATTATATGATACTCACATTGGTGAGAAATCCTGAGCTAGATATGCCCTCAGAATCTCAAGGGGACTCTTGATCAACAAGTTCCGCTAGTCATTCTATAGGATGGTGCAGCGATGCCAACGAAGATGCCAACGAAAAAACTATCATGACGTTTAAATAGAACTTGAAGGCTCATTGCCCCTCCTCATTTCAATCCCCACCTGGAAAAAGAAAGGCAGAATAAACTAGTTCATTGCATTAACAACAACGTGGATCCCTGGGATGCTTGAAAAGGGAAGGGGCAAAATTGCAACTTTTTTTCTTAATGAAAATGTATTCTCATTTTACCTCTTTCCCGTATCATCAGGAGAGAGCAGGGATGCTGAGGGATCCAATGTTCAGTACTCTAGGCAATATCTGTGATAGCCCATAACAAGGATCAATAAAGCCAAGACATGATAACGTGAAGAAAATAGTTCCCAAATTGGTTTCAGAAGACTTCACCTCTCCTAATCGGGCATTTATCTTTAAAGGCACGATATCATCAGCTCGCGTCACGCCTAAATTTACAATTGCTGTAGCAGCACCTGCCTCGTGAGCAGCTCTGTTCGATATCAAAAGCCTTGTCAATTGAAGCTTGAGCAGTCTTAAAAACATCATGCTTCGGTTGCTTCATTGTCAGTTGTGTTTTAGTTGGGTACAATGATAAAGAAAAAGGTTAAAGAAATCCCAGATTCCACTTCAACTTCAAGCATTAATTCCTTGCACACACGAAATTAAGGTTGTCTTGATTCAAGCTATAGTCTTTATCAATATGCATGTGGCGACATTTATTCATCCCTTTGATGGAGTCGTCATCAGTGTCAACCTTAAATGAACTTATAATGCTTCAGGGATGAAAATGACCATCGACTTAATTGCAGCCTTCAGAGGATGCAGGCTTACATTCAGTTACTACTGTTCACAGTTACTACTGTTCACTGCATGGAGACATGCATGGCAGTTATTATCCTCAGTCCTATTCTCATCGTCAATTAATGAATTTTCCTGGTTATCAACATTGAGTTTAGATTTTGAGAGACTTCATTTATTTCCAGATCAAAAGGAAGAAAAAGAAACAAAGAAGCTGTGAACTAAGACATAAATTTTCCAGAGACAAAGGTATCTCTGATCATAACATTGTTACGCAATCAAAATTTGTCATCTCCCGTCATAGAGAAATGAACAAAAAATGCATTTACCTGACAAGTCTAAAAGCAGACATGGTCATTAGAGATGATCCTAGTACAAGGAAAGCATCGCAACCTTTTGCAGCGTCCATTGCCTTGTCTGCTCTATCCTTGGGGACATTATCGCCGAAGAAAACAACCTTCAGGATTAGCAGATTACCATGTTCAGAACCAATATTTCAAAAGGTGCTTTACCTGTATGTTTAGCTCAGCTATTGTTGTATCATACATGAGTGCATTTGCTTGAATAAAAATGATTATATGTGTGCTGCATACATGCCCACATTTCATTTTGTGAACTGAAGAAACTGTCATAGCACTCATATATGAATGACCAAATACTGCAACTTCTTTGTTAAATAATTCAAAGTTAATCTATGCAACAGCAAGTAAGCCTTCCATGATAAGTCATCATTAATATTTCCATGAGAGGTTTTAGTAATGAGATTTACAGCAGATGAACTCAAAATATGACCACTTTCTCAAAAAAGAAAAGCCTAAGAACATTTTGTATCATGTATGTGATATTTTTTAGTTATTTCACACCATGAACCTTCTTCTACTGAACAATTCAGAGACAGCTATAAAATAAAATTACAGGATTTTGTAACAACCTATACTAGGCACTTATTGCACAAGTATATGAAATTCAATATGAAAGAAAGACTATAAAATGATGTGCAGAAGCGAATACTTGAAATACTGATAGAAACTCATATTATAATGGCAGATTCACCTTGGGTGCACAGTGTATAAGATATGTATTCGATACATGTACATGAATTCTGCTTTCACATGCATTACCATCTGTTAACAGTGAAATAGCAAAGCAACAATTACATGGTCACAAATATATGCCCCGTCTTAAAACCAAGCATAATGCATGTACTACCTGATATCAGAAAACTTACCAAGTTTACAGACCATCACGTCCATTCAATGATGACTTTCTACGAACATTAGACAAAGCCATTCAATGACAACTTTCTATGAACATTAGACAATGCCACTCTTAGTATTTTCAATGCATGTCTACCTTATTTTTAGGACTTAAATTTCCTTTTAACATCTTATAGCACTTGATGAAATCCGGTCATGGAAAACAACAATTTCAACACACTTGGAGTTGTACTCCTCTCTCACACACATAAACATGGGACCCACCATGAAAATTATCCACGGACCCCACCTTCATTAAGAAAGGGGAGTACAACCTCAGGTGTATTAAATAATTTCCCTGTATCCTGATATTCCATGTACTTATGGCACTATACCAATCTTTTATGACCACATGGTTCTGCAACATCTACACAGTTGAAGATACATCAGGTCATCTAGTAACCCAGTAAAAAAGAATGATAACTAAAATATGGATATGGATATTGCTTGCATATATCAATTATAGTAGACATAAGCAGTTACTGAAACAAGAAAAGCAAAAACATTTGTTTTGGAATCAGAATTTAAAAGCCTCCAAAGATATAGCAGCTGAAACTTATAAACCAGTACAAGAAAATATTACATCAGGTTTGAGCACTCCATTGCATTTTGGGCATGCAGGTATGTGGTAATCCGCCTCCCAGAATTTCTCATCAATCTCAATATCACCATCAGGCCTTTGCTTCATGCCAAAGCTCTTCTCCGATCCAGGACTTCCATTATCCAAACTTTCAATTGCTTCTGCCCACTACATAATAATTTTCTCAATCAGCCTTAGCACAACATAAATAACATTCCAGATGAAAAAATGAATTTGCAGCCAGGTTAAAAAAGGATTAAGTAGTTGAAAGAAAAAAGGAAAGAAAGCTATTCAAGGAAAACAGGCAATTCAAAGGTGATTTTTGCATGTAACCTTGCCAACCATTTTGTTTTATTTTTAATGACAAATTACCATTTTACCCTTGAGTCTTTTTGCTTCCATTTGATGGTCCTTATTCTTTGATAGCACTACCGAGCTCCGTTCATCTTAAAATTTTAACTAGATTTTATTTAATATATTTCAAGGTTCCTCATAAAATTTCAGCTTCATCTGATGGTCGGATTTAAAATTACATCCAATAACATAAAATTAGTCAAATTGTGATTTTCCGTCAAATTTTCGAATTTCTCTAAAAATTCTGAAATTTTAACCCAAGCTAAGAAATCATATTAAAAGTCTCCATGCAAAGTTTCAGAATTTTCTGATAACCTGATCGAGAGTTACCAATTTTTTTTTCTTTTTGTTCTACATGAAACTATTCAATTTATAATTTTTCGCTAAGAGGTTTTACACATTTTCACATTATTTAAGAAATGCAAAATATTTTCTATGAAGGGGTTTTAGCTCCTACTATTCACCCCTTTATATAGGCACCTTTTAAATGGGTATCCTCTCCATCACCTCGCCAATAAAAGGGACGGAAACTGCTCCCTCATCATCCCTGAAAATCCTTTTTGGCATTTGAGAAATATCTTTAAAACCCTTCAAAAGTTTGATTAACTGGATCCCTTCACAATTTTTATTGGACAGAACCTCAAGTCCCTCGTTCAAGCCCTACATTTTTAGATTCTTATGTTTCCAATCCATGTTCTAACAGCCATTTCTGACAATTGTACTTGATTCTGAGGCCCCAAACCTTTGAAAAAAAGGCATGCCTATGTTAAGACCTCATTTATCTAAAGCCTTCTAACTCTAAAAGTGTACAGCATATACTTATGTCAATCTCTCGGAACTAAAGCTCATTCGTGAAATCCATTTGGCATTTGAGAATTCTCTTTAAACCTCTTTTGAGATTTTAGTAACTGGATACCTTATCACAATTTCTATCAGCTTTGATGACATGATGCTGTATAACACATTAGAGTCTGGATATTTCCTACCTAGCAACAGTAAATTGTACAAAACCGACCTTTGGATTGAGGGCCTTCAGTTGATCTTGAAATGAACTCCGCGGAAAGGAAAAGTTGCAATCTAGACAAGTCACAGAGTATACAGTTCCATGTATTTCAAGTGGGTTGCTCCCAGCACGATGGTGCAGTCTGGAACAGTATTTTGATAAAGTTTGTCAATATAGCACTTGTCTATGGCTGCATGAGACCCTCATAGTTTCTCGAAAAAAAGGAGTGGTATGAACAGCTAGTTACCTATCAACATTTTGTGTAATCATAAAATCAATCCGCCCAGCTTTTTCTAAAGATGCCAAAGCAAAATGGGCTGCACTAGGTTCTGCAGCATGAAACCGTCTCCATCCAGCATAGCTCCTAGCCCAATATCGCCTACGTGTTCGACTTGAACGGACAAACTCCTGTTCATGGAGAGATGCAAGTATATGTTAACAATGTAAACTTTTGTTGCATCGGAAAAAAAATTATACCAATCTTTGGAAAGTACAGGGTGAAAATACAATACAAAAGATTTCCTTGGTAGAAGAAAGAAGTACTGAACAAGCTCCAGCTTCTGTGATAAAAATCTTCTTAATTTTTTTACAACTAAATGGGCTCTAACAATGCTAATCATAGGATCAAGCAACATGTACGAGCTGCATTCCTTTTAGTGAACTAAAATCCAATAGGCATCTAAAATATATACGAGGCAAGTGCCAGTCTAAAAGGAAGATGGTCTCATTGAACAAAAGTTTAGGAGATAATGTATATTCAGTACTGCATTCACTTAACAACTGACTTCCCTCAGCTGCAAACATGAATCTAAATATTCTAAAATAAGATATAGAACTCATCTATTTGCAAATGGCTTCCACATCAATGAATTCAACCTTACATTGAATAAACAGTTTGAATTACTCTAAAATTTTCTCTCATAGCTATTGCATGAAAGAAAAAGGGAAAAAAGAACAGACATTGATATAGCTAATCTCTTTTCTGTCATGCCATTATCTCACTGGCAGAGATTAATTGATCCATAAAGTGAAGGATTTAGATTTTTCTATTATGATAATCAACTCAGCAAATTCCCAATCATCTATTCATGAATTGGTCTACATATTTTATTGTCATTTTTGTTCAGAGACTGATACAGTCATCATGTGAGATTAGCTAAGTACGCCCTAGTCAAATTGGGCTGGCAGAAGCTGCTATTTTCTAAAACTTTTAGTCTAAATAGAAGATCATCTATCCTGCCACTGATTGATGCTCTAGCATATTGCTTAATTCCTGGAGAACTGAAGCTTTATTAGAGGACCATTACAGATGGCAATCTTGAAATTTAGTAGCTTTCCTTTGTTTCGGTTCTGATAACCTTGAACATATTTAAACACTTATCAATGTTGAAAAAAATGCTGAAGAAACAAGATATCTGACAACATGCCTTCAGATCACCTGATGGGTAATAGGTCTGAAACCAGAACTGTAGGCTCCATTTGGACTGCAGCAGGATAAAATTCCATATCATTATACATCAGTTTGGCCCCACAAAATTCAACAAAAATGCTTCTAGAGATAAAACATCACATGTTACCCATAGATTGGATAACCAGTTTGAATTACTACACAATTTTATCTTCTTGGACATAGCCAATGCATAAGCAAATAGAAGGGAAAAAGAAGAAGATCATCATATACTCAACAGAGGGGAAGAGTAGACAACTATAGATCAAAGCAGGCTCCAGCCACTTGTATTAATGTGATCGATGAACCATATGCAATCTTTGCCTTTCCCCACTGATGGCTATCTAATACCAAACATGCAGCCCAGTTCACATGAAGAGCACACGGAAATGAACAATTTACAAAACCATCCACAGTGAAGGAGTTCTTGTGCATCCTAAATATTAATGTGGATGAAGAAAATAAGATTCATCAATGAATCACAACATGCCATGGCATTATACCAGACAAACATGGGCACGAGTTGAGGAGTGAGAGAATAAATTCAATGCAAGCATCAAAAAACTTCAATTCAGCCATCATCAACGATAGTTGCCACAATTCCAAAGCAGAAAGTTATTGACCACTAGCAGCTTGAGCAAACTTGCAAGGAGTTCATTCTGTTATTATTATTACAAATGCACTGCTTACTGATATATTAAAAGTGCAAAAAAACATCTTGTAGATATGATAGACTTGGACGACAGTATTAAGCTTATTGAACAGTATAGAGAAGAGATAAAACCTTCTATAATCAGGAATTCCACATTCTGTACTAATCCCAGCTCCAGTCAAAACCACCAATTTGGTGCTGTACATAGCAAAAATAAATAAAAACATCACATTTTGTTACAAAACAGACATAGCTAATCAAAGAAATGAAACAATTTTGCTCAAAAAAAGAAAAAAAAGAAAGAAAAGAAACAGCTTCTTTGAGATTGCTCAAACCTTCGATCAAAAAACTGGTACAAAAGATCAACATCTCTATCACTTGGAGGATCTGAATCAGGAACTGTCTTCTTGTCTTTCAAAATTTTTGAAGAGACTTTTTCTTGGTTTCCAAATGCGTTCCCAGCAGGCAGTGAAATACGGTATGATGTTTGTACAAATCTTACAGCAGAGCCTTGAAAAGAAACAACCCTTTTGCCTCTTCTCAATGGCATACAATTCTTGTTGCTCAATTGAACAGAATCTACGAAAACAAGGTCGGGAACAGTACTTCAAAACCAAGGAATATCAATCATAAGAAAATCCCATATGAGACAAATGAACGTAAGGCAGTTCTGTGATAAGACAAAAAAAAAAAAAAACCCAATCAAATTCAATACGAAACAACAACCCACTTGCCTTTCATTACATTTCCAAGAACCCTTCTTGCAGTTCTTAAAGTCTGCTGCAAATTCAAATGAAAAATTCAAACTTGAAACAAAAAGATTGACACTTTGATTCTTTGATGATGAGAAAAAGAGAATGGAAAAAAGAATGAAAAGATAACTTACAAAGAAGTGTGTGTGCAAAAGCATGGTGATTGTGTAAGAAAACTACTTTGGTCTATTTTTTTTTTTTATTTGCAAGAGAAATTCTTGGTCTTGGAGGGTATTTATGTGGTTGGTCTTAGCATTGGAAGCTCCTGTAATGGAGGTTGATGTTGTGGTTATGTTGTCTTAAAAGTTTTTGTCTATTTGTAACTTGTGTTCTTCCACGTTTATCACTTCTTTGCCGTTTATGTACCTCTGCACTCTGAATTTTCGTCAGTGAGATGAGATTTGCCGATTTTTTTTTTTCCTTGCTAAATTGCTGATAGAAAATTTTCTTTACCAAATTGTTTTGATTTTTGAACGTCAACGAAATTTCTTCTTCGAAGGTTCTGTGATTTTTGCAATTCAATTTTTTTCCTTAACAACAGTAAATGGATATCATTAGATTTTTGGCTTCATCATCCGTCCACCATTGAATGTAGGAGTGATTTGGTGGCTGAATGATGATAGCCAGCTGTGAATACCATTTATTTCCAAAGATAAAATTATTTAATAATATTAATCATTAATAGAATAATAGGATTTACTTAGAACGGAATCGCTTTTTTAAAATATTTTTTTAAATATATTAAAATACTATTTTTATTTTTATTTTTAAAATTTATTTTTTAACATAATAATATTAAAATTATACGAAAAGAAAAGAAAACTTCATTAAAAAAAAAATTAAAACACAAAAATAAAGTGACTCTTAATTATATACTACCACTGTGAGTCCCAAAAAAATAGTGGTGGAGTTCTTCAAAAACTCATTCAAGAATGATATTTGTGTCAAAGATAGAATTATCCAAACGAGAATATGATTACATTTTAATTCATAACAATTTTCATAGTCTTTCTTTCCTTAATTTTAAACAAATTATTTGCAAAATTTTCTCACAGCCATCTCCCCTACAATTCGAATCTAAGAATTATAAAGATCCAAAAAGTTTGGAGTTGGGTTTGAGGTCATATAAAGCACAACCACAGTCCACTTTAAACCTTCCTCTATCAGGCTCCGTTTATTTATTTATGTGATGCGGTGCGGTGAGTTCTGACAGGCTTCCATTACTGAGATACTATTAAAGATACACCATCTTTAACTGAAACGGGTGTTTTGATATGAAAAGGGTTTTAAGAATTTACTGCCATTTGTTTGGAAATTTTAGTTTTTGACTGTTTGGGGTTTTGTTCTTCAGTACAGATGGTCTCATATGTTTTTTTAGTGATTTGGACATGTAAAGGTTTCTGCTTTGTTTGTGTAATTCTTAAGTTGATTTCAGTCCTGGTAGTGTAACTAGAAAAGGTCTCTGCAACTGCAATATGAGATGACAAGACTCCTTTTTTATTTGATTTGAGTTGTGATGAAGTTATTATAGTCTTTGTATTGGTTATTTTGACCTGTTAAGAATTTGATAATGCTTTAGATTTTGTGGTTGCTGTTAATGTTCATTGATGTGGAAACTTTTGGTCACTAATTTTGTGTTTATTGTTCCAAGGCACCAATTATTGTTTATGGATGAATTACCCTTACAAGTCTTTTACTTTTTAATTGAAACTGCACACGCTGCGACTCGTTCATCCCATTGTCATCAATTGCTCGAAATCCTCTTGATGAAACAGCCTGGGTTTACTTTACAGTAGAGTTTGCTAACTTAGAACTGCAATTTTATTGGTCAATCTGATGTTTCTAGAATCTCATGTGATTTCAGACCTTTCCCTGTTGCACAGTTCCCTCGTGACAGCAATTACATGGAAATTGACAGATTTTTGGTTCACATCTGATGCTTTAAATTAATTTGTTAAAAACTTGATATCAGACTGTAAAGTTTTGAGGCCTGGATGGCACTAGCTACGCCTCTTGTAATTCTGGCCTACCCTATTTCAATGTACATCGAGTTAAGATTTTCCTTTTTCATAATTTTTTAGAATAAACTTTTCATTTTGCCAGTGGGAAAAATTTTGTTGCAAGAGTAGAATGATTATTAGTTGAGTGTACAAATAGCGTATGTCTCGTCTCTTAGAAAAGCAATTCTCCTGCAATTTCAGATCTTGATAGCTCAAGTGGGTATTCAAACTCGTCTTTGACTGTCTATTAGAGAGCTTAGCCCATGATACTTTTCTTAATTACACAGGTTTGACACAAGTCACAGCTTTAAGTTAGTCCTTGTGCTTCACAGGAGTTAGTAGTTTGTTAACCAGTCAGGCATTCTATTTTTCTTGATGAAAAAACTTCAGAGATGTGGCTTTTTCATCTCATAATCCAGCTCAGGTTTTTTTTTTTAATTATGTAAATCTTTTTTGTTTCTGTACCTATGATTTTATTCGCTTTTGATTTGCAGACACAGATGGTTATTCCTCCTCCGGTTAGACTGCCTAGAGTTGCTCAGTTTCTGAAGCCCTATGTTCTGAAGATGCATTTCGCAATCACCTATGTTAGTGCCCAAGTGTTCCACTCTCCATCGGCCACAGTAGCATCTTCGGCAAGCTCACAGGAGAAGGCCCTGGGATCAACCATGGAAAATGCCTGAGATGTGCAGCTGCTGCCAAGACTGGCAGGATACTAGGAGAGCGCCTGCGGCTCAAGGATATACCTGCTGTTACTGTTTTCCTGAAGAGAAAATGAATGTCATGGAAAGGTGAAAGCTGTACTTGATTCCTTAAGAGAAATCGGTGTCAAACTTGTATGAATTATGGATAAGACAGTGTTGCTGGGTTTGGTTGTTGAACTGTAGTTCTAGGGATCACTGTACTTGTCAGGAGGGATTACTTGGGAGAAAACAACGGAAAATGCATGGATGGCTTCTTTAATTGCTAAAGAACCAAGCTCCATCTAAAGATGTCAATCTGGTAGCAATGCCATGGTGATGAATGGAAGCACTATTGCAAATGTGCACGGATTGGAAGAAAGTCTACGCACAGCTAGCAAAAATGAGGGGCAAAGCCACAACGAGGTGAAAAGCCATGGTGATTCTTCCATGACTTGGAAGGCAAACTCTAACTGCACGATGACTAAGATAGAAACAGTGAACCCAGCATTGTATTGAGAGCTTCACCACCTTTTCTTCTGTCGCGTCCAATTACGCTAGGAGAATGCTTACGCTATAAAAGAAGAAAAGGGGAACAAATATGATGCTCTGAAATACAAAGTTGGAGTTAATTCAAGTCGCTGGAGCAATTGGAGTTTGTTTTCCATTTATTTTGGAATTGATCTATCAGAAGATGCATTCGTCCATGGGGTGCAGGTTGATTCTGTTGCTATACAGAGTAGTTTCTATCATGCAAAGTCTACTAAGTTGTTGCTGCTGTGATATGGTGAATCACACAAACGTTACGAGACATGCTTGATTTGTTGTTTATGTTTTCTCTTGAAAACCAATTTTGATCTTACGTGCTAGCTGTTCTCCCGTTTATGTTATAAGATCATCTCAACACAAATCCTATATTATTTAGAATTATAATTTATATTTAAATAAATTTATTAAAAAATTTAATAAATCACATACATATAAAAATTATTAGTAAAAAATTAAAATAAAATAATTAATCAAATATGGCTTGTTGTAAATAAATTTTAAAAATTAAATACCAGAATATAATTAATATAGAAAATTACAATTCTAAATCTATAAACAATCAAGTAAAGATTTAATTGAAAAGATTTTTAAAATTAGCCTAAAATAATATATGATATTATTTAAGAAGTAAATTAATATTTTATAATTTATATGGATTTTAGATTGTTTTTATAAATAGAAAGCTATGATTCTTATTTCCTAAAATATATAGAGTACAATACAAAAATACCTAAAACATAGAAAAAAAAAGTTAGCATTTAAACGTATAGCAATCTCTTTCTACTAAAAGGGATGAGATTTTTCACTAATAATTTGTGTGGATTACCGTTATAAATTGGATATTTAAACGACATATAATTTGCAATAACACAGTTTTAAAGCAATTATTTAAAATCAAAAAAATATTTTATCTTTAAATAATTTTTATATAAACTCTAAATAACCCTGGATTTATCAAGTGGAGGTACTTGGAGCTTAAAAAAAAAAATTTTTAATCTATAATTTCTAGTACATGTATATGTTTTAGAAAACTCAAGGACTCAACACTAGCTAAAAATTTCATAAAAGCATAATATTTATAATTTCTTATAAGAACACATCCTTTATAGGACTTAGCTTTTGCAGTGTCTTCTTGTTTTCTGGTCTTTGCCGTCTAATAATTTTATTCTGTAGATTTTTCAGGTGTGACTTTCAGCTTGTTTATTTTATAGTCCAAGTCTAGTTGGTTATGTAATTATTTAATCTTTGTTTCATCACGAGTCCAATATTATATATATATATATATATATATATATAGACATTTATGGTGAATTTTTGTATATAAAAAATAAAGAGGGATTAAAAAAACAATTCACAATAATTTGTTTACTGGTGAACAATAGAGTGAAAAATAATATTTTCCCATGACTTTTAGATTATTACTTAATAATCCCTACATAACGGTGGAGTTATAATGTCATTAATCTACTAAGCATTCATCATATACTTGTAAAAGCCTTTGCAGCCAACAAAAGAAGAACCTCTCCTCTGTAGTCCTTCTAGGTTCTCTTTATCTTCTCATATTCCAAAAATAACAGAATTTTTACGGGTAATTACGTGGTTGGTGAAATGATAGATGCCAAAAGATGAAAATATGCTTCCATTAACATGTGTATATATGGTCAACATTCAGGACAGATGGATAGTGACAATCCCTTCAATCAGTCCTCCTATTCTGGGGCTAAGGCTTTGGATTACAGCAGCTGGCTGGAGACATTTTCTCCATAAACCAAAAAAGCTTTCCAAGTCACCATCTTTCTTTCTCTTTCTTCAACCAACAACAGAAACTTTTCTGCATCCCTTTTTCCTGCTGTAGAAACCCCATTTTGGTTGCCTTTTCAGGTTCTTTAAAAGCATCAGAAGCCAGTGAGTGTTCCAGAGGAATATAATTCAGCTGCGTTTTTTACCATCAGGTTCTTCAACACAATATCAGATCTTGCCAATATCGGAACCATTGATCAGTTTTTGAGAAAGTCTTCTGATAAGGTAACATGTAACATTTTGTTCATGTTATGAACAATAGTTTTGTATGTAATCCAAAAGAGGCAGAAAATACGTTGGTAGGGCAGGATAGAATGGGATCACAGCTTTTCTTGCATTAGCATTCGTTCTTATGCCTGTGAAATCATAGCTTCGCTTCCATTTGAATTTTTACATAACAATGTCTTTCCAATATCCATTGAGAAACTCCTCAGTGGGAGCTTCCTTATCATCTGCACCCCCAGAAAAAATATCAGAAGATCCATCGACAAATAAAACTCCTCAGAGTACTGTCACGTGCGCCTACCATGCTTATGTTGCAGGTTATTGGCGTACTATCACAGTTTTTTGGTGCAAGAACCTTATGAATCACACCCTCAACCTCATTATCAATAATCTTGAAGGTGAAGTTTGTTACAGTTGCAAGATTGACCTTAAGCCTTGGCTTTTTTGGAGCAAAAAAGGGGCCAAGTCTTTTGAGCTTGAAGGGTGCCAAGTAGATATACATTGGGATTTCCGATCAGCTAAATTTTCCGGGAGTCCTGAGCCGGCTAGCGATTATTATGTTGCTATAGTTTCAGATGAAGAGGTTGTTTTATTGTTGGGAGATTACAAGAAAAAGGCTTATAAGAGAACGAAAGCAAGACCGGCTCTTGTTGAGGCTATCCTATATTTGAAGAAGGAAAATGTATTTCACAGGAAAACCTTCTCAACCAGAGCTAAATTCGACGAAAGGAAAAATGAGCATGATATTATTGTAGAGAGTTCAACAGGAGGATCAAGAGACCCTGAGATGTGGATTAGCATAGATGGAATCGTTGTGATTCATGTTATGAATTTACAGTGGAAATTCAGGGGGAACCAAACTGTGATGTTGAGCAGGCAACCAGTGCAAGTGTTCTGGGATGTCCATGATTGGCTGTTTAGTACCCCTGGCACTGGCCATGGCTTGTTCATATTCAAACCAGGGGTTCCAGAACCAGAAGATGACAAGGATGGCAGCAGTTATGGTGGGCAGAGTGATGCTAGTGATGGGAGTATGTACTTTTCTACCAGGAGTATCTCAGCAACGGCAGAATTCTGCCTTTTCCTTTATGCCTGGAAGATTGAGTAAGGTTTGTAGTATTCTATGGAAATGGCTAAGTGCATCATACGCAGGCATTCTTATGGCTAGAACTTTCCCTGCCAGTAGAAATATAACCTGTAAAGTTAGTTATCGGTTCTCCCCCTGGTCTGAGCCCTTCATGGATGTATATCAGATCCATTACATTTTCCATGTCCATTGTGGAAGCATAGTTGATAATGTCAACTGTAGTTTTGTCCAGTACAATTCTTTACATAGATCTTGAATTCATTTATTCCTCAAATTAATCTTTTACTTTACTGGAGTAACTTGTGCAATAGACGCAATTCCAAATCCATGGATTCATAGCTCTAACCAGGCAACATTTTTCAGGGAATCAACAGGTCTCATGATCTGTGCAGCAACTTTTCATATTTCCATCAGTTCATTCAAAGCCTCCAGTAATAAAAGAAGTTATCGCCAACGAGCTTGTAGGTCAACCAGCTTCCATTTCCCCCTTCCCCCTAGAGGTATCAGTTTTGAGCCTGTCACTTGTCAACCTAAAAATATTAAAAATTATTCAATAAGCTACATCACTCAGGATATTGCTTCCCCTTCAGTTATAGTTAATATAAAGCATTCAAGATAGAAATCACATAAAAATCTGAAGTGTTCCTTTGGAGGGTATTATTAAACACTAAAGAGAATAAGAGAATCTGAGTGCTTGTTTCAAGACCACGCCAATCATCCTCGAACACAGATGGGTTTTGTTGCAGGGTGTGGTGCTCAACACAGATATCTGAATATCCCACTGCAAACGGACAGTCATTCTTGTACATAAATATATCAGGATCAGAGGGTAAATGGCTTGGCATTTGGCAAAGTCAAGTAAACAGATCATCTATTTAGGCAATTCACACAACTTTTAACTTAAGCAGGAACAATCATAAGCATCAATATACCGAGGAGCTTGAGTATTTTTGTTGAAGATATGCTGTCTTTAAAATTTATCTGCACTTGTAGTATGGACATTCATGCAGACGCATGCTAAAATTTTAATCAATGCCATTATGCAATCCAGTCAAACCCATGTTGTCCTTGCAAAGAACCAGAAAAGAGATTATCAATAGGATTGAAATTCTTCGATTTATTTCATTCGGTTGGAGGTGGATTTTTATAGGCTCACCTTCAAACTTTTGTTAGTTGTTATTGCATTAGTCAATAATGAGGTTGCGGATCCCAATATCCTGGGAAATTAAGGAGGATGGGCATGATGAGCTGCAGAAATGCGAAGCTGTGTTAGAGCTTGCTTCAGAAGAAATTAAGGCCAGCAGCGAAGGAAATCGAAACAAGATTCAGACACGTCTTTGAGGTCTGTCCCTCACCAACCCTATAATGCAGACACAGGCGCAGGCTAGCCAAAATGTACTGAGCTTGCTTCAGATGGTTAAGAATTTAAGCAGCTAGAACCGTTCATTTTCCACTCTCATGATGCCCCGTCCTAATCTTTCTTTAGACAAATAAACGAGCATCAGATATGGTCAAGAAAGCTCTCTTCTTCCTTTATGAACCGACAAAGCAATGACATTTTTGAGAAAACCTGATAATGGTAGTATTCAAGCGTGATGTAGTTTATTTATTTATATATGAGCTCCATAATTTAAACCTTCTATTTGCATATAATTCTTAGTATGATACATGTTCTATTATTATTATTTTTTATGTTTTTTGTATTTATATTTTTAAATATAATATATAAGTGGAGTTATTTTGACCTTTTCAATAAGTAAAGATTTATCTGGTCAAATTATTTGTAAAAGGTTTTATTTGATCAAAGTTTAAACATTTAGAGACTGGAAAAAAATATTTTTATTAGTTTATTTGATATTGAAAGGGGGGGAATTGACATAATAAAAACCTTAAGAGAAAAAGCTGAATTCATCCCAAACCTTAGGGAGATAAATTGAAATTAACTCAAATTTAAATGGATAGGATTACATCCATCCATCCATTGACTTCGGGTTAAACCCACAGGCACTCAACTCGGCACCTCTTGGGCGTTTTCTTCACCCTTGATCTTGTTGTCAAGAGCTTGCAAACAAACAGTGGAAGTTGTTATCATTTGCTTTGTCTTCGAATCCCACTATTCTTTTTGCCATTCTTACATCTTCCTTTGATTTGTTAGTTTCAATGTTGTTTCTTTTCTGTTCATGGAAATGTCTGGTTTCTTTCAAGTCTTTAGGAATTCTTATCAGTTTCCGACCATTTTGTTGGATTCTTTCACAAAACACGGTTGTGGATCTCTTAATAGTTTGCTTAGTTGATTGATGTTCAGCAGAACGCAAGAAAATGCAATGTAAAAATTGGTGGTGATCCATTGACACAAATTCTTGCCATGAACAACTAATTTTGAGTATTGCAATAAGAAACTTGCATGTGAAAATTGCATGATTGAGAGGCTTCTTGAAGGATCAGTTTCATCATGGTTTTATAACTGCAATTTTATTCTGTCAGTCATTGATTTTTTTTTGGTAGTCAGGTTGTTGCCAATGGCTGCAGAAAGAAAGAGATTATTCATTACGAATGGAAGCTTGTTGCAAGAGAAGTTAATCTCCTCGAGTAATGGTAGATATTATCCCTTCCATAACTTCTCAATTGAAGAGCTTGAGAAAGCAACAAACAACTACGCTCCTCATTGCTTTCTTAGCTATAATCTCCTTGGTACATGGTACAAAGGTTCTCTTGATGGCCGAGTTCTCTCTATTTGCATACCTCGCTATCCAAATGTTCACGCGTCGCGTAATCAGATTATTAATGAGATTGTGAATGATGTTGCAATAGCAGCTCAGTTGAGAAGGCAGAGAAATTTTTTGAGGCTTATAGGATGTTGTCTTGAGACCCCAGTTCCGCTTTTAGTTTATGAATCTGTCAAACGAGGAAATGTCTCCGAGCAGATTCATGTCACTGGAGAGTTTCACTCTCAGCCTATGACATGGAAATGCAGGTTAAAGATTGCAAGGGAAATCGCTCATGCAGTGTCTTATCTTCATACGGCATTCTCAAGACCTATCGTTCATAGAGGTATAAATCCCTTAAATATTTTCCTGGATGATTATAATGTTGCCAAATTGTCAAATTTCTCGCAATCCTTGTACATCTGTGAAGATGAAATAATCAAGACTGACAGAATCATAGGGACGCTAGGATATCTGCCCCCTGAGTATTTAGAACATGGTGAAATAACAGAGAAATTCGATGTGTACAGCTTTGGTACTCTACTACTTGAGCTTCTAACAGGGCGCCGGCCCTACAATCTTATTGCTAGAAGAGCAGGCTATTTTCGTTTTTGGATGAATAGTATGGAAGGTCATTTTGCAGGGAATTGCCTCAAATATCATGTTAAATGCCATAGCATTGATGAGGTAGTGGACTATAGAATTCTCGCAGGAGGAGGGATTAATGAGCAACAACAATGGCAAGCTGTTGTGGAGCTTGCTCTCAAATGCCTGGAGACAAGTAAAGATAAGAGACCGGCTATGGAAGAAGTTACAAAAATACTTTGGCAAATTGAAAGGTTTGTCTCTTCACAACCTTCTCCATTGAAATTCTCATATTTGTAACTTGCGAGTTCTGAATCTCTTAGTTATTCTCTTTGCAAACCATCAAATGTTGTCTGTGTTCTCATATCCTGATTTTTCCACAAGGAACTGGGTTTTTTTTGGAATTTTTCCATTTGCATAAGATACTGATGTTTGCCACTCTTTGTTCCTTGGATTGGATAATTCTTCAGTTGTCTTTAACTTGTTTGCTCCTCAGGCCCCTGGAAACATTCCCAGAAAGACATAGCTCAGTCTATGACGATGGAAGGATATTTATGGAGGAAATGATTGCTTCTTATGAGGGCAGGTGCCATGTTCTCCAAAGTTTCTCCGGCGAAGAGCTAAAAAAGATGACAAACAATTATCATCCTGATTACATTTTCTGCTGTAGCAACATTGGCATATGGTACAAAGGTAATACAGAAAATGGAAATATATCCATATACAAGATCAGTAATGTGAATTGGTGTGAGCATGTCAAGAATGAATTCAAGATTGCTGCAGAGTTGAGTTCTCATAAGAATATCTTGAAACTCTTAGGATACTGCCTTGAGACCTCAATTCCAACTCTAGTTTATGAATCCACGGGGAATGGAACACTTTTTGATGAAATTCACTTCCATCCTGCACGTTTTTCTTTTCACAGTAGGTTAGTAATAGCAAGACAGATAGCTGATCTAGTTGCATATCTCCACACGGAACTCTCTACACCCATTATCAGCAAGAACATAAAATCTGCAAATATTTTCCTGGATAAACATCATATTCCCAAGCTTTCCAATTTTTCACAATCTGTTCAAATCATTGACGGTGAAGCATTCCCAACTAATCAAATTGAGGGGACCAAGGGATATATGTCCCCTGAGTATATAACTGAAGGTATAGTCACTCAGGAATTTGATGTATACAACTTCGGTGTGCTTCTGTTTGAGCTTTTGATAGGATTGAGACTCTTTGATCTATTTCATTTGATTGATAAGGAAGGTGGATTATTATTGGATCACCTTCAAAATTTTGTTAAATGGCATAGCATTAATGAGGTTGTGGATCCCAAGATTCCAAAAAACGAAGAAGGGCACGATGAGCAGCAGAAGTGGGAGGTTGTGTTAGAGCTGGCATTCAGATGCATGGTGACTGCAAAGGAGGAAAGGCCACAGATGGTAGAAGTTGCAACTGAACTCAACAAACTTTAGGTATATTTCTCAGTCTCCTTGAGTTAACAGTGGTTTATGTTAATTGTATATCATTAAAACCAGAAAATTCGTTTTCCACACTCATATCTCACAATCTAACCCTATGGTTTATCATAATTGTTTGCTTCATGACACACATCCGGGGGTTTGATTGTATATGGATATAACATGCATACATCCACATCCACATGCAGAAGCACATATACTCATCTTAAAATCCTAAGGCCTTGTAATTCTGTCTATCCAATGAGTCATATTATATACTTGGTGCGTAGGTCATTCAATTCAGTACTGTCACAGCAAGAGAGACATTAGCCTCAGAGTGCGGAAAGCTGTAAATGGAGGAGTTGATTGCTTCCTACTATAAGGGGCATAATTATCCATGGCTTCTCTGCAGAAGAGGATGGTGACAAACAGTTATGATCCTTACAGTTTCTGTTGAAGCAACATTCGCATGTGGTGCAAAGTTAATATGGGAAACACAATCGTTACTCTGTGCAAGATTAATAGTATAATTGGAGTAAGCATGTCAGGAATGAATGTAAGATTGCTGGCAAGTTGGTTGCTCAAACAGTTTCTTGAAGCTCTTAGAATGCTGGCTTGAGAATCAATTTCCAGCTCTGCTATATGAATATGCCGAGAATGGAACATTCTCTGAACAGAATCACTTCCTTTCAGTAACTTTGCCTCTGTATAGAAGGCCGAAGAATGTGAAACGGGTAGCAGATGAACTTGAGAATCTCAACGCTACGTCTCTGGACCACAAATATTATATTTGAAGGTGAGACAGTTACGTTTGAAATGCAAAAGCGTTTAGAGCTTGCATAAAAATGAATGGAGACAACAGAGGAAAAGGTCAACCATGGTTGTAGTCGCAGAACTTCAAGCAATCTTCAACATTGATTCAAACTAAATTAAAAGCCACTTAAAAACTGGTCAGGCATAAATGTTTGGGAGAATTAGAGGCCATCTCCTATATCTCACAAAGCATTGCTAGCTTAGCTAACTTTCAAAATGAATCTCCTTCTCCACGCTCTCATGCCATTTTCCTACCCCAGTCTCTCTGAGAGGGCTAGAAAAAGGGAGCGCCTTAACCCCCGGCCAATAAAAGCTGTATTTATAAACAAGAGCTACGGTCTATTAAACCAAGAGGATTGTGAATTTGAGGCTATTTGCGGGAGGTGTGGTAGTTACAAAGACAGGGCAGGGACTCCCATCCTGTGCTCTTTTAGAGGCCTTTTTTTCTCTGTTTTCTGGGTTTTTTTTCTCTTTTGGCAGGCCTAGAAGCTAGGTAAGAGAACTTTGCAAGCCTTTCAGCTTGATTAGGCAAATCTCTAAGTGAGCATTGATTAAATTGACATGAGATGGCAAAACTCTCCAACTGGACAAGTCCTGACAATATAACCTTCTCACCAAGATTCTTAAAATCCTGGCTGGAACGTTGACGTACCCACCATTGCACTTACAAGATCCCTAGTTTATACATGAAGTTCCCAACTCGATCTCATTTCTACTTCGGACTTGGCTTGCACAGCACAAGCCACTCAACTTTTATGTAATACAACAATGGTGGGTGATCATTTTTTCACTATGATCAGAATAAATTGACAGATAGATCATTGGACGATTTTATTTACCCAATCAACTGTTCATGTGGCTCTTTTAGTAACAGCGAGTTCATAATATGAACTTTCACAGTAGCTCTTCTTTTTCCAAGAAACAGAATGCCAAAACCAACAAAGCAATATTTACCATATTTAACTGAGTAAATTATTACTCCAATCCTCTAAAGCAATATACTCCAACTCATGAGGCCGTAAACTAAATCAAGAGGAAGGGCGGGTGGAAAGTTTGAGCCATTAATTCATATTGCTAGGAAAGGCCTCTGAACAAAAGGGTTTGCACTGTCATTAAGCCAGTAATTGTGCTGCAGCGCTAGGGGTTTCCGAGATGCCATTTGCACACCGTGACCTACAGAAAATCAACCAACCCCCAGCAAATCTAAAAGAAAAAAAAAACATATCTACAAACGCCATTCCAGTTTCTTGAAACCAAGACCAAAACAAAACATCCTAATATCCTGGACTACCATTCATTAGCAATCAACTAAAGTATCCATGTCAATTGATGCCCTACGAATGACCAAGTGCCTTGTCAATTTCTTCCACATGATCTCGAAGCATGTTCCACTGAGAATGAACAAAGTTATGTCAAAATGACTAAATTGCTTCCAAATCCATAAACCATTAGAAAGATGCCAAAGACAGCATTAAGTTTGAGAGATGTACCTGCTCCAGCGATAATGTAATACCTGGAATTAAACACATGTCCATAGTTGTCAGGAACATTAGAAGGTGTAAAAGTAGAAAAGATAACAAGGAAGAGGAGGGATCCATTTTCCCATTCCCCAACCTAGGAGCTTAAAAGCTCAGACATCCACACCAAATTCTACTCTTTAACTTTCAGGCTTGTAGAACAAGAAGACCAATCTATACATGCAAAACAAGTGATGCACCGCTTACAAACGGGTAAAGATCTTCATGGGAGAAGTTACAACAGGAAAAATGCACATATACCACCATAAAAAATGTCTACTCGTCATAACAAATTAGCCAAGCAACATCATTCAGTAACCTAGAGCTCCATTATTCAATATGCATATCAGTCATTTTAAGGCTCCTGAAAGATTAAAAGGCTAGCAAGAGAATCAACATGGAGATGATAAACAACATAAATAAAAGCAAAAGAGAAAGCTCTGGTTAATATCACTAATTGTAAAAGATTTCAAGATCTCTTATTTACTGAAAAGAGGGAGAAAGGGACCCATATGGCTTTCACTATTTAATCACTCAGTGGATATAGCAATGAAGTGAGTTTATTTTCTATATTCTGAAGGAGAAATTTGGTGAAGTTCACCACTAGCATCAATGAGTTAGTAAAAAACTTTGTTTGTAGCTTTAGTCCCACAAATTGTTGTCTTTATCTCCAATTCTAACTAACATAAAAAATAAAAAATAAAAATAAAAAAACCAACATGTGTTGGCTAGAAGGACTCAATTCAGGTGTGCAATCAGAAGATTGCAATAACAAATTTCTTTTTAATCGATTGCCTGAGCAATGCTGGAAGAAACAAAATTGTTCCATTTGAAACTATTGGTTGAGGCATGTATATGTGTTCACCTATTTGGTTTCCCGGACAATCATCATGTGGCTCATCTCTGAAGAGAACGGAAAAAAAGGTTCCTATATATGCCCATGTCCTATCACAAAAAAAAAAAAAGGCTTTTCCTTGATACTAGAGAGAAAAATGCCAATGGGCAATTTGCTGACTAGCTTTGTACAACTCGAAAAACAATGGGAATTGTCATCCGTATATCAAACTAGTGATCTAAGTCAAGAGGCCTCCTGTCTAGCCAGGTTACAGCCCATGACCCAAAGTAGCAGCTAGCAAGCATATTAACGCTTAACCTTGCATAAGCCAAAAAGATCACCTATTCAACCTAAAGGCAATTCACAACCTTTCTCAAAGCAAGTCCAAAGAAATTTGTTAACTTGTCAAGGCCTTCTCCTGAAAACGTTCAGCCAAGTCTAAGCATTCAGCTCAATATTTAAATCACCTGACATGTTCCATTCCATGCAACATTTGCAGCTCCATACAGGCATACACTGATGCCCATAAGAGTCTTGTCCAGAATCAACACAGCAACAAGCAAATGCTGTATTCAGCCTCTTTCTTACAGAAGTACAGTGATGTACCAAGTCTTTCCCCTGTTTTGATAATTATCAATTATAAAACCTCACCCCAAGTAACATCCCAAGCAAAAATGAACACTCTAGAATGAAATTTGGTCTTCCAGACAGAAACAGCTCTCCAAGAGAAGCCACTCTTCCTCCCATTACGATGAACCTTCGGAAAAGGTAGAGCATGAAGAGAATACACATCAAAAATACCGGTATTCAATGATCCCTTACTCATCCGTGATCATGTGAATATCTATCCATCTCAGCCTCGACTAATGAAAAGCCTCAAGTTCTCAACCGTGCATGTTTCTAAGAGACAATATTCCAAGAAATATCGTCATTGTTGTATGTAAACAAGAACTTCGAGCACAATCTTTATCCCCAGCCTCAGCCATCTAAAAGGTTTGGGAACAAGACTTGAGACAGGAATTTTGACACTGATATCATGCTTGAAAGGTGCAGAATCCATTTTAGCTCCTTCAAAATCATAAAAGGAAAAAAATATTCCTCCCAGCCTCTTCAAACTAAATGCCATCTTTATGTTTTCCTAGATATACAGGAGCGGCTACACTATTGATTCCAATCATTTCCACCTTAAACACAATAGCACATTCACATCCAATTCTACAGAAATTCATAGATTTTCTTTAACAAACTGATCCATACATTAGTAAAGACAGGTAAAGAGCAAACAAACACCTTCTCTCAATTTCCAGTCTTCTTGTCCATGAACTAAACAATGGTACTTCAAAAACCAAATGAAACTACCCTAGTTACTTTTCCTCGACTTCGTTGACAGTAGTATTTTACTTCAAAACCTAGATATACCGCACCCTAAAATTACACTTTATGATAATCCCCAACTTCACAAACCCTAATAAGTTTTCTCCTTTTCTTTTACAAGTAGAACCCAGCAAAAAAAAAAAAAAAAAAAACATATACACAGACATCTAATCTTAAAATCCTATAACAAAAGAACTCACCCCAAAGAAACACCACAAACAAACACAAACAAAATATACAAAAAGAGGAGGTGAAAAAATTAAACCTTTTTTGCCAGGGAGAAGATTGCCATCTTTGGGATAAAACTCACGGATATCAACATTGATCTTTCCTCTCCAGTTCCTCACTGTCACTCTCCTATTCCTCCCTATCTGCACAAAACAAAAGGAACCCGTCATTATTTTCAAAGCCCTAAACACGTAACACAAATATACCAAAAGGGTAGAGACCTACTTCACAAACAACGATGTCATCAGAATTATCAGAGGAGTTGTCAGGCTTGGCAGATTTCTTAGCCGGCGGTTGTCATCAGCCCCGCCCTCTCCCTCCTCCCTTGCCGCTGCTGCTCTCTTTCCTCCTCTTCCTGACATTTCTCTGATTTCACACACTCTCTCTGTCTTTCTTACAGAGCAGCAAAGAATACTCTACTTCTGTTGTCTCTTCACTCTCGGCCTTCTTTGAAAGGGGTAGGGTGGTCTTTGAATGGCGCGTGGAGTTTGAAATAGTGAATTATTTTGGGCTTCTGGCTCTCATAGCCCACATTTAACCTACAAGATTTTGTTTCCATTAATGTATTGTAGAGATGATCTTCTTCTTCTTCTTCTTCTTCTTCTTCTGTTCTTGGGATCATTGGCAAGTACGCACCTCTATGGTATGATATTTGAACTTTGACGACTAAAATAAGTTCAACAAATACAAGAAATTTGATGCAAACTAAAGAAAATAAAGAAATGCAGCCATACCCCCTTATCCAAACTAATAATTAAATTGAATTCATAAAAGACTCGAATCTACTTTATTGAAGGAAACTATCAAATACGTAAAGACTTTGCTCACTCGTATACTCTTTATGCATGCGAGGTAATATGCATTGCTTTGATTGAGTCTGCAATGTTCATCATATATGTTTTGTAATATCTCATTTTACTCACTACTCTCTTAAGCTAGTTGTTTAATCACGGGAATAGAAAATCTTATTTACGACATATAATATTAATAAAAAAATCTCATTTTTTATGCACTTGAAGGTCTAGCTGTTGTGGTCAATCGTGTGACTTGTTCTGTCTCCGTTCCGGGTTCGACCCTCTATGTGCATGTCTGTCACCCCGTGGTGTCTTACCTGCTCCTGGGCTTGTAGGATGTCCAGTGGACCTTGGGGAATAGTTGTGGTGCGCGTAAGCTGGCCCGGACACCCCACGTAAATCAAAAAAAAAATAATAATATATTTTTTATTTTTTAAAAATTTATTTTTGATATTAACATATTAAAATAATTAAAAAATATTTTCTTAATAAAAATCAGGTTGGCCCCTAACCCCACACCATCTGTTCCACTTTCTCTAACTAACTAGTTTAATAATTAATATGTTCGAATATGTTTCCTTAACTATAGGGTAAATATCTCAATTTGTATTATATCTTATAGATTGTTTCTGATATTTTTAAATGTGTGTTCTTCAATCTTTAACATGTCTTCTACTTTTAATATGCGTTGTTAATATATTTTATAATTAAAAATTGGAATAATTACAAAAACTATTTTATAGTTTGATTTGAATTTTATTTTTTCTTTGTAATTTTATAAATTATAATTTCTATCATGTAGTTTATATATTCAATAATAATTTACATCCTTGCATTTTATTTGATTATTCTTTTTTTGGTAATACAAATAGAGGCTTTGTGAGCTATCACCGAGAGCAACTTAG
>Ga0325405_1001357_pt1 | contig 24836 bp, 19 predicted proteins | sample PopdelMetagenome_21_FD_205663 | JGI IMG/M metagenome (GOLD analysis project Ga0325405, IMG submission 205663) | Populus deltoides microbial communities from Bellville, Georgia, United States - Xylem-Control-R2 | ecosystem: Host-associated > Plants > Phyllosphere > Stem > Wood/Secondary xylem...
AAACCAAACACTAAGCAGCTTACCTTAGGCAGGGCGTACTAGGGGTGCTAATACCTTCCCTTTACGCAACCAGTCCCTTGCCTTAGAATCTCTGAAAGACCAGTTAGGTTTCCTAGTGACCATAATAATAGGTGGCGACTCCTTTACACAAAAGACCCTGAAATAAACCGATGGTCGCCGCTTCGCCCCGCTCCGCCGCGAGGGTGTGACACTAATAATAATTGTGACTGTGATCATATCTATGCAACCTGGTGGCTAGCACAGATGAATCCCTCATATCAGGCCAGCTTGTTGGAAAAAGACGGGGTTCTTCCATTTGCTACATCAGACCTAGTTTTGAGTCCCTCTCAGTGGAGCAGTCATGTTGTTGGTATAAACTCTTATGCCCCACATTTTTACATGCTTCCATTCTAACTCTTTCTCTCATGTGCTCAATTCTTGATTTTTCTCAGGAAAAATTAGTTCTTGGATTGACTTGGATTCGGAGGATGAAACTCTTCGGATGGCTTCTGAAACCACATTGAAGCAAGAAACAGCTTGGGCTAATCATCTCTCTATACAGGTGATTTTCAATTCTGAAATTTAAACTGCTTCTTTACTTCATTCTTTCAAAGTTGCAATGTATTTTAATTGCCATGAACTTCATATAGCCTGGCAAGTGGTGGAGAAACCAAAAACTTTTACTATAAGCAAACCCTTTCCTGTTAGTTGTCAATACGATGGCAGTCATTGGAGGTGCATCAGCATATAGAAATTAGTTTGTACAAGACAAATTCTGTATGCTGACAACTTTTTTTGTTCCACACCTTCAATAGCTGTCTTCTTTCCACTTTTGTCTGTCCTAAAGTAAACAAAAGGCACAAGCTATCATACTCTTCTGATTTACCCCCTTGTGCAATATCTATCCCTATTCCCGGTGTTCTTTCATCTTTACTGTTTGTGTTGTGGTGATTTCTCATGCTCTAGATATAGTTTTTTCAGAAAAGCCATTTTTAAGAGCCTATGATGTTAAAGCTTTCATTATCTGCTGCAGGCATGCATTCTTCCTTCTCCCAAGGGTGCATCCTGTGCTAATTATGCTAGGTGTGTAAATCAGATTTTACTGGGCCTCAACAATATGCAGGTACCTTTCGTAATCCAAATCTATTTCCCAATAACTTTTTTTTCCTTTCTGTTCTCTTTCTTTGTTACTGTCTTTATTCTTATTACTTCTTTATTAAAGTTGTGGCTTAGGATTCCGCTGGTGAAGACTGATGATGATGATGTTATAGATGCTAACTCTACTAGCTTTGTAAGCGACGTCCCTTTTTATTTTGCTTTTGGCTTTCATTTTGTTAGATCTGTAATATTCGTTACAGGTCTAAATGGTAGGATATGCATGTTTTTTATTATTTATAAAAATAGCTTCTTGACTCCTCTCCCAATATAGCACCTTTCCTGTATGGTCCACATCCCTGCTGTATAATGGCACTCAGGGTCTAACGACTTGGCTTAGTTGAAATAAATTTTAATGGAATACCATATGGTCTGAGGGGATTATTTTTCCTGAAAACTTAAAAAAACATTTTATTTTGCTCAACTTCCTTTTCTTCTTCCATGCACAGATTGATTCCTGGGAATTATGGAATGCATTTTGTCTTCTCTGCGAACATCATACTCAGCTATTCGTTGCACTCGATATTTTGTGAGTTATAATCTCTCTTGCATTATTGTTGTAATGGTTGCCATATTTTTCTCCAACTTTACTTGATTATGATAAGAATTACATGTTCTCTTGGAGTTCCCTGCCTTCAGTGAACTCGCCTGGCCGTTGGTTTGGAGAACCTGTTACAGCAGCCATAATTAATATGGATGTGAGTATACTTTGGTTTCCATGTGATTTATTACATGTTGCTCCTATAATGATGTGGGTTTTAAATGGTGCAATTTTTAATTTACCAGTCTTTCCTAACAAATGGATGGAGTTATCCATGCCTGTCAAAGTGCCATCAGAAGCTAATTACTGGGTTCTTTTACCATTCAGTACAGGTATACGTTGAAAATTTTCTCGACTCCATTGCTTATATGATTTTTTTCCCTCTTTTTTTACAAGTTTTAATATTTTTCCTCCATGTTGAGTAGCAGTGTATCTCGCAAATAGTTTATGCTGTTTATTTCACAAGTAGCTTGTTATTTCTTACTCTTATACATCAATTTTCCATACTCTGGATTGAGTTTCAGATACTTTGTTGTGGTCATGCTAATGGATGACCGAGTATGATTTATCTAAGGTGATTGACATTGGGATACCTACATACATTTTGCTTGTTGCATAGAAGAGCAACTTTAGCGTTGAAACTTCCCAGACATTTAGTCCAGTATATTTTGATGTTATTGTTTGATTTTCCTCTCTCAATTTGTTATTAGTGGTCACAGATATTACAAATAATTACCAGCATACAAATTTAATAACTATGGTCCTTAAAAATATCTTTTCAGATTATTATTTCTAGCAAACCTGTACACAGTATTCCCAGGCCAAGTTCAGATACTGCCAATAATTTTGATAATAACAGTGACAGTAAGTTACTCTAAGGTTCACTGTCCATGTTTTAAGCAGTGTTCATATGTATAATTGCCACTCTTATGCTTCTTTCTTTGTGCATGTACTTCCTGCACCTCTCTCTTCGTATATAATAATCATTCTTTTGTATGTGTGCATGCATAAACACTTAAATTTTTTCAAAAGTAGACAGCCTCAGTGCGTGCTTTTGTTTATAGGTCTGCGAAGACATCCCCTCAGGCCATATTTGGACTATGTTGATTTTCTCTTTCGAAGTATGGATCCCATTCCTGAGCAAGAACATTTTGAAGTAATTTGCTTTCTCCTGTGCTTCCACATACACACTCTTAACACACCCCATTCCACATCATTTTCCTAGGTAGAAAAGGGGTGATTATTTTCTTTTCTCCTTGTGCTATTTTTTTTTACTTCTTTAATCTCTTATGCCAGCTTGGTTATAGGGATTTCCTACAGTCTCCATTGCAGGTGAGCTTTTCTATCCCCGGCAACAACATCTAGTCTTATCTAAATATTCTCTCTCAATGTAAACATTTTGTTCAAAATGAAATCTTCGCATTGTTCTCTCTTTTGGTGACTTCTTGCATTGTTTTTAAGTAATTATAAGTTGGGTTTTTTTGCTGCTGTAATTCAGCCTCTCATGGATAATCTAGAAGCCCAAACATACGAGACTTTTAAAAGAAACTCAAAGAAATATATCCAGGTATGATTCAAATTAACATAATATTGAATGTCTAAAATTAAATGTCCATCTGTTTGTTTTCATATATATGGTTAGACATGTATACATGAAATATTCACCATATTTGGATTTCTTTCATGGGCAAGTACAACCTTACCATACAGGATTGATTGTCATTGCAGATATTAAAAACTAGAGATTGATGTGGGTTATAGTACTCCAATTAATAAATGGGCCAAAGATAAAGCTTTAGTTTAGTATCCATCTACAGATTATCAGTTGTGATAATTTTATATAACATACTTGTATTTTTATAGTACCAAAGGGCAATCAATAAAGCTTTGTTGGACAGAGTTCCTGATGAAGAAGCAAGTGCAGTCACTGTAAACTACCATTTGCCTTTTCAAATCCTATTTTGGTTGACAGCCCCCTTCTACTTTTGTTGGTGTTTATGGTGTTGTACCACATTTAATACCATATAAGCCATGATGCACATGCAATGTTAAGTTGACGAGATATATGTACCTGTAAATTTTGGTTAGGTACTGATGGTTGTTGGAGCAGGACGTGGACCTCTTGTGAGGGCATCACTGTAGGTTTTTTCCTATGCCTTCTGCAACTAGCAACCTGTGGTTGTTCATATCAATGTTTCATCCTTCACTTTAATTGTTTATAGGCAGCTGAAGAAACTGGACATAAGCTGAAAGTTTATGCCGTGGAGAAAAATCCCAATGCAGTTGTCACACTTCATGTGAGTTCCAGATGGTAGTTATTATTTCTCAAATTGTGTTTACCAAAAATATCGTGCTTACATGTGAAAACTATTGCTGCATTGAATTTCTTGTACGGTATCCACTTGGATATTCATCATATGGGTCTCTGGAGGATTCCTGTGGAAATGAATTTTCCTCATAAGAAACAAACAACAAATCCAATCTATATTATTGTTCAGACATGTGTAACATTTGTGTTTTTTATTATATTTATCTGTCTTGGATCTCAGAGATAACATGGTATTTGTTGCAACAGAATTTGGTTAAGCTAGAAGGATGGGGAGATATTGTTACCATAATTTCTTGTGATATGCGTTACTGGGATGCTCCTGAGAAAGCTAATATCTTGGTATGTGACTATATTTTGTGGTTAATCTGCTGGATATATTTTTCTGAATGCTAGTGATTAACAGCTCACACACTTGCCTTTGTCTGATTGCTCTCCAGGTTAGTGAATTACTGGGTTCTTTTGGTGATAATAAGCTATCACCCGAATGCCTTGATGGTGCTCAAAGGTTCTTGAAGCAAGATGGAATCTCAATACCATCATCGTATGTAAAATCTTTTTTATTGTTGAATTATTTTAAAGCTTACTCTTTTATTATATTGTACAAAGTTATGGTGCAGCGACTATGTTTAGCATATAAGACAGTTGGATAGAACAATTGGAAGTTATTGGCCTGAATAAGTGATCTTTCTCTCTGGAACCCTATGGGTCTCGTTGATGCCAACTCAATCTCTTTATGTTTATTTTGACTAGTTATCATCAGTTTATTGAGCAACATACAATGATACATGGATCTACATAAATGTTCAGAGCTAAGATTGTAATATGTTGTGATGAATGTACACTGGTGAACATGTGTTTGGTGTAGAAAGGGACTTTCTGTCGGTGAGCCTTTGTAATGGATCATCTCCAAGTTAAAGTGTCAAATGTAAATTGGCCATGGGGACATGTATGGGGTTTTCTCCCAGAACCTTGTAATCAATTATGCCAAAAACAAGGAGCTTGTCTAAATCAGACCATTACGTGACAGGATTATTAGTATATGTCAGATCTTTTTTCTGCCAGCAATGCCTTGTATCTATTAAATACCTTACAGTTACATCCTTAAACATCCTACATTAATGATCCTTGAAATATATTTAGATTCTTGTTTTAACAACCAACCTTAAGACTACTTTGGGAATTTAAATTTAAACTGTAAAAAGTAATGCTTCGCTAGTTCTTCTTCTTTTTCTTCTTCTTCTTCCTTATGTTTTCTTTTCCAGCTACACTAGCTTTATCCAACCGGTGACAGCTGCCAAGCTATATAATGATGTACGACCTTTGCATCTTTTTTATCCGTCGTTGTTTTCTTGTTTCAATTGGAATCATGTGAGTGGATTGTATTTTTTTAGGCAGGTTAAGTCACACAAAGATCTTGTACACTTTGAGACTGCATATGTTGTCAAACTGCATAATGTAGCAAGGCTCGCTCCTTCCCAAACTGCAAGTCACTTTCAACACAGCATGCTAATTGATATATGGGTCATGTTTAGGTTCATGGCTTTGTAAAATTGATGTGACTAACCCACTGCTAGCATGGTAGGTCCTTTATCTGATCAGTTCATGATTCTTAGCATTTAATGAATTATTGTTAATCATGCAAATTATGTATTTACTACACTGTTCTTTATGATTCTTTTTTCAGTTGAGAAAACATTTAGATCAATTGTTTTTAGCTACTCGCATAATCTTTCCCTGTACAGGTCTTTACGTTCACCCATCCAGATTACTCAACCAAAAAAAGCAATCAACGCTACAAAAGGTTGCAGTTTGAGATACCATGTGACACTAGATCGGCTATGGTTCATGGTATGTTGTAACCAAGGCTAGTTCGTATTTTGCGCATATAGGTTTTACAGTTAGATAATGTTATCAGCTGATACCATTTCTGGAAGCTTGACTTCTACTCCTATTAATTTGATTTGATCTTATTTGGAGTGTGATCTTGAGACCCTCAAGTGCATGTCAAGTTAGAAATTGGACATCGAATGTGAACACTGAATTTCCTTTGATTTATGTCTAAGTTTATCTAAGTTAAGAACACACAGATACATACTTGAGTGGGCACATGCATTAATGACATAGAAATGTGTTTAGGGAAATAACTAATTGCAATGGTGATTCCATTTTACTTAATAGTGTGAAGATCTCATGCAAATAGTTTGAGAAAAGATTGAATTAACACGAGGTTGGTTAAAAAAAGTCATGGATATAGAACCAGCCAGGCAGTTGCAGTTGAACTTTAAAAATTTAAACAATAGACCATCATATAACTCCAATATAGTACTGAATTTAAGGGTCAGTCATCCTCTGGTATTCATAGAAAGTTGCTTCTCTTCAACAAAAAGGTTACTAGCAACCTTCTCAGCTAAATGTATTTGGAGTATCGTTTTTTGAAAGCCTTGATTTCTTTTTGGTGGGCGCAGGATTTGCTGGGCATTTTGATGCCAAGCTTTACAAAGATGTTCACCTTGGCATTGAACCATCAAAGGCGACACCAAACATGTTCAGTTGGTATAACATTTAATTTCTTGATTTTACGAGTTAAGTGAATTTGCATGGATTGGGCGTTCCTTTCTCTGGCTGCTTGCAATTATGATTTTCATGTTCCTTTCTCTCATTTCAAGATATCCATCTGCTTTTTATCTGCTTGGCATTAAAAGTGTTAAAAGAATTTTAGTTGATTCAACACAAATTATCTTAATATATTCCAGGTTTGTAATGTTCTTCCCTCTTAGGACACCAGTTTGCATAAAGTCGGGCTCTCCTTTAGTTGGTTTCATAACTATTTTATGTACAACTTCTTTAAATTTCTTGACATCACATAATGCGTAGAAAATCATCAGTGAAAGCTGGATCCGTGTTGATGCTCAAGCATGCACGCATTCTTGAAATGTGGGGTTGAAAATGACTTGTTATGATGCAGGTTTGGTATGAATGGTGTGTGACATCTCCCAACTCATCAGCTATTCACAACATCAGTGGTCATTCATTCTGGGTTGGTCTCTAGCCTGTTCCTTAGTTCTCCTAGAAGGGTATTTATTGTCATGAAGGGAAGGGGCAATGCAATAAATCCCTTCAAATACCATGGACAGGAAGGATGTCAGTCTAATGAGTTGCAGGTCGCTTTGATGTAGACCATTTTAATTAATTGTGCTGCCCTAACGCAAATGTGGATGGAATATACCAGGCCGTGCCAAAATGTAGCATAAAATGATTGGTAATTGAGGTTTTCACAAATAATTTTAATTGACTACACAAACTAACTACACCTGGTCATGCGCTCAATATTCTTTTCTTTTATTTTCTTCGGCCTTGTTATTCAAGCTGCCTCGTGAGTTGATATCCCATGAACAATCATCTTTGAAAGTTGTTTGCAATCCTCAGGAGTCATATGTGTGGCTACACCTACAGTAATTTCAACTCTTTTTTCTTGATTGGTTATAGCTAGTAATTTCTAACATTTTTCGAAGCTTAATGAGCACAAGTAAGCCTGCTTCTCATGATGGGGCCACATATTCAGACTGGTGCTGAGCCAATAGGTTGAAGCACCATTGGAAGTAAGAGGGATGCCAGGAATCAACATTAAGTGTTTAAGCATAAATGATTTAGTGCTTAAGCATAAATGATAAACCATTGCACTGTTGTACAGGGATGATGCATTCACACGCCAAGACACTAGTTAAGACTGGGTGATATTTGTCGCAACAAAAAACTAAATAAACTAGAATCCACTATCTTCTCTCCTTTCAATCTTTTAATAAAAGACTACTATTTAGCTTTTCCTGCAAGCCCTAGGAAACATTTCTCTTATGTTCCTTGATTCTGTATCCCCCTTGGCCTTTTTAGCTTGCTTTCCATTTCTCTTTGTTTTATCTTCACTCTTACCCTTTTCCTGCCAGACAAAAAAGCATAACAATCAGTCTAACAGTCAGCGGGAACCCTAGATGTGAAGTTTTGACATTCCCTAATGTCCCTTTTTATACAGCCTGCTATCCTGCCAATCTATGCTATGTCAACGCTTTTTTCCAACACAGACAACTCATCCTCATCAAATATTCATGAAATTCTACTCTCATCATGCCCTCATTGATGTTTTTTTTCAATCTCAAATAGAATAAACAATTTACACATGTTCATTTTGGGCTTGCCATGACTAAAAGTAAATGGGTATGTGATCATGGCAAATGTACAAGGTGGCCTAGGCAAATTCAACATTCAACTTGTAACATATCAAAAACTTTTTCAAAGAAAGTAATGAATTAAGGGAATTATACAAGTCGGAATGTGTATGACAGCCTGCAGCAGTCCTAGATATACAAAAAAATATGTTCAACCAACTAGCTATTTTGCGCAAGAGAAGGATCTGAAGCGCTGTAATCTGTACCTGTACCAAATTGGAAGAAATTGGATTATGTTCGGCATTGGTCGGAAAATTTTCAGCATCTGGTACTTTACTAGTTACCTCGAGTAAATTTAATCTGTAATCAAATCCCATAAACTAACCAGGTCAGGCAGATAAAGGAAAACATTTCACACAAGGATTTCATCCTGTTTTCTATGTTAAGCTCGTTTATTGAACAAAGACAAAATATCATATCTTCGTAAGAGTTTAAATATGAATAAATACTTCAAATGATCTAACAGAAGCATCAACCACGGCTCATCCTTCACGTACTCCCTTAATATTGAAACCGCCTCAGCTAATGCACTAGTAAAAAAAGATAAGTTAATGATGAGCAAAGATTTCTCTGGATCTTACACAGGTTTTCTTGATATCTTTTTTTTTCTCTTGGATTGTGCAAGAACCATTCGACACATCACTCCAAATTAGTTTCTTGAGCCATCCTAAAACCTTTTTATGCTTTAATTGTACATTCTTGCCTAATTTAATTCTGCTAAATCTATCAGTTATATGTTATTTCCTAATTTTATTTCTTTTTGAGTGTGTAAATAAGTGATGCTTCATTGATTGCATGTTGGCTTAAAGTTTTGGTTCTTAAAATTTAAGTATTTTTTATAAGCTTGTTATGATCTCCTCATCTACTGTAAATATGATTGGAAAGATATATTTTTTGGTTTAACGTTGCTTCTTGGGAGGATTAGTTTACGCTTGACCTGACACCAGCAGTTATGATGTTTTGGCGTTGGTGCAAGTTTGCAAATTTCACAACTCCATATTAGACTGGACAGAAAATTGCACCAAAAACCACCCCCCAAAATCCATGAGTAGGCCTATGTACATGCTTCATATTTATGTCTGTGTGTGTATTCACTAATATTGAGGAAGAAGAATTCATATAATGAAAGGTCATATATCATTTCTAGTTAAGGACATACATGCATATTTCTTGTTTTGAGCAGCATAGTTCTTGTCCAATGAGCATAGAGCCTTTTTTAATTGGAACACCTGCATGTACAGATCTTGTACATCAGAGAGTATAAAAAAACTACAAATAGGCATTTTCACTTAAATTTATAGGAATCAACTCTAGGAACACGAAAAATTATTTTCCAAAAAAATTATCAGAGAGGAAAGTAACTGGTAGTCAGATAATCACCAGAGATATATTCAAGTTAAGTGGTTTAGTTGATTAGTCCAATTGTGCCACAAATAGGCATGGCTAGTCAAACATATAGAGATGAAAGATAATTGCTGACATGCCTAAAGCCCTGTAGTAAGATTAAGTTTAAAGAGATAAAGACAGACCTTGCAGTACAGCCAAGCTAAAACCTTTGAATCATTCAGCTGAAAAAACTTGGAACATCCAATTTCTGAATAAGAAGAGAAAATGTTATCAAACAAAAGCAATTTAATATCCTAGATAATATTTTGACAGAAGTTGCTGTATTAAATTTTTTCCAATTCAAAATTTAGTCATTTCATGTTTGCCATAAGCAGACAATATCATACTTGATAGCTGTCATACATCGCCTGAGGCAGGCATTGTTGGAATTAGGACCCAACAGTTCAAGGATGATAAGACCTAATTACTCAGGCATGCGTGCATCCCAATGGAACAAAATCTAGCCAAGCATATAGCCTAATAAAACATTTTGTATCAACTGATCAATTTGAAATCCTGAGATTCCACAAGAAAAAGAAAGAATAAATAGCTAGTAAAGGTTCGTTGGTTCTGTCCTACCAGATCAAAATAGTAATATGGCTTGTATATGAAAATAACAAACCTTGTACTATAAAATAACAAGATTTACTTTATATATTTCAGCATATTAGTCACTGAAATTTGCACCAGAAAAACGCAAGTAGTAGACAAACTTTGATTTCACAAACTACTCCCATATAGTTCTCTGTAATGGACATTAGATGCTGATACCCAGGATAGTCATTGATGAATATTATCTCATCTAATTGCCTAAACTTCCCTAGATCATCCCTCTTCTACATACAAGGAAAAATTAGTTTTATTTAAATATAGGTGGAAGAATGACAATGCTGAAAGAAATTTTTTAACTAGGGACGAAGACAATGGAAGACAAAGCTTGCTTCTGATCCAAATGATGAGAACAAGAACCAGATAACACAATTGTATCTACCTTCATTCTAACTTCCTAAAAAATAGGCAAGAAAATGAAAACAGGATCGACAGGAGTGGCAGTGTATAGGCTGCCATCTGTTTGAAGAAAAAACAAATGAATGGATAAGGAAACAAATATAAAGCAGGTCAGGATACCAGTTAGTATTAGAATCATGGATATGAAATAACATTTAATGTTATTTTATTAAATAACCAATTCATATACAATATCAACTATAGTGGTTGAGATTTCCCAATATATATATATATATATATATATATAGTTTGCTCATTTTATGTGCAGATATGAGTGTTGAAAGCCAGACTACAGCCGAACCCCCCTAGGAAAGATTCTGTAAAAACTCCTTGTATGTTCCATTGATGATCTGATGCTGAGGAGAAGCATAGGCCTTGGAAAGGTTGAGTGGAAGTGTATGGATGGAAAAGATATAGAGATGAAGCACATGCAATGCCTTAATGAAAGCATGAAGAATAAACATTAAGTCCAGTCCAATATCTGGATATTGTGATATTTCTATAATCTATATTGTATCATGCATGTAGTATACCCAACAGGCAATACTAGGCAGGTAAGGTTGTGCATTTTTGAGTAAAGAACTGTATATATGACACGACTAAAAGATTGATGTCTTTTCCCAAGTGCAGGAGTGTCGAAGTAATAAATAACCCGGTAAGACTGGGGTCGAACCACAAGGAGGTTAATTGTATAAATTATAGATAACAACAACAATAGTAACAACAACAACAACAACAACAACAACAACAACAACAACAATGATAATAATAAAGATAAAGAAGAAGAAGAAGTTGATGAGAACTTTGAGATGAAAAATTAACGTAAGGATTAAACAATGATAACAACAAATGTCAAGGTTAGAGGATCCATTAATGGTATTTCAAACAAGTATAGTATAAACTCTTTTTATTCAATTGAAAACCACACACAAATGAGGTTCCAATCAGATTATAAATTGTTAACATGATTACATTAGTTATCTTATTCGAAGAATGCTAATACTTGTAAATGTTGTTAGGCATTCATGATTATAACTTATATTAACAACAAATCAAGTTCCTTTCATTGCTCAGGTGTCGGTTATACCATACAGTATGGGCTATGAAAGTGCCAAGTATTTGTTGTACCAAGTGTTATACAACATAAATCTAGATTAACCATTTAACAAGCAAAGTATTAAAAGTGAAACAAGATAACAAATATAAAGCATGTTAGTATCCAACATTAAGGTCCATGTTAAGTTTATATTATACTTATTCTTACACCATTAGTGTATCCTTTTCACCTTGACATAATTAACTTAGCTAAACATAATGAAAAAGAGAAACATAAATAAACAAGGAAAGAAAATGAAAAGCATAAGCAAGAAATTAATATAAGCAAAACTTAAGCATTACAAAATATAAAGAGAGAAAGCAAGAGCATGATCTTGATCTAAACACCAAGATGCCTAAATACATGACAAATGCCTCTTTTTATAGATCAAAATTCAAAACTATTGATTTGTTGACTAATTGATGAATGGGTGGCCACATCTTGACTTGGTGACAATTCTTATCTTCTTGTCTGCCAAAAACGTCATTGATAATGTCATAATTTGAATAGACTTCAATCATGAAAGTTCTAGGAAATTGTCTCATCTTTCCAGGGTAAAAATTTGAGATCATTTGGACTTCTAGAACTCTAGATATGGGCTGAACACTAAACAGTGTCTGGGCTGCAGGACAGATTCAAACTTCTTTTTTGTTGCTACAATTTGGACTTGAAAACGGCCTTTCTAAATCTTGGACTCCACATGAAAGTTGTAGGCCTATGTCTTACCTTTCCAACCATATAAAGTAGACCTAAATCCGAGATCTACAGCTCCAGATATGACCCGATTACCGAACAATGTTCCAGTATGGCCTGCACCAACATCTCTTTTCTAAGTTTGGCCATCTCTTTGTCCTTTTAATTTCAGTACTTCAACTCATCAATCAATTCTTTCATTTATGTAATAGGCCTACATTTAAGATGAATATTTACCATAAATTAAAGGTATCTTATATTATTAGATATGTTATTATAAAACATGCTTTAGTTAAGGAGTTATTGATACTTCAAGTGCAAAATGATGATATAAAACCTTGATAGAAATACACTTTTAAGTACTAATCAATATATATGTATGTACCATGAGAAACATAATCGCCAAGAAACCAAGACGTATATGATTGCTTGAACCAGTGAAGTTCTTGGAGCACTGCTCCCTCATTATCATTACTAAAGAAATAATTTGTCGCGTTCCCTGAAAGAAGATGAAATTTGATAAGTGCTTATGTAGTGGTACTATAACTAGCAAATGCTGAACACACACACACATACCCGATTTTGGATGTCGAAGCAATAACAAGTATCCATTAATTCCAGCAGCAGCATCTGATGAAAATTTGTAATAAATATAACAAGGAGAAGTTTGTTTTCCTTCCTTCTGCTGCTCTTGGTCTCTAGCGCCAACCCAACAAAGCATTTCCCACCACTACAATTTGATTTTGGGTGGTGAAGTAGGAAATGGAAAAGGAATGGTGGGAAGGCGGCAATGATGAGTCTCGTTTTAAACCCTAAACCCTAAACTTTTATCTAAATTTAATAATATGATGAAATGGGATTGCTGAGTTTGAATTGTTGTTGAAAAAGTTTTGGTAAATATCTTGATATTATAACGTAATAGACAGGTGGGTTAGCGTTAAGTGAAATAAAATAAAAATAAAATGACTGATCGGACCCATGCAGGCAGGCAGCCATCATATCGAAGAAAGAATTACAAGGGAGTGGCGGCCTAGCAGAAGAAACAGTTATTTTTACAGAGCAGTAGTAATTATAATAATTGAGTTACTTGGTTTTCTAAATTTATACCTCTCTCACTGGCACTCCGTCCCTACTCTCTCTTAACAAATTAAAAAATAAAAAATAAAATCAAGAAACCCAAATTGGAAGGAATAGTTTCTTAACTCATTTGATCGCTCCTCCCTCGCTTTGATCCCCACCCATTCTATATTGTAATAAATAAAACACGGTAAGAGCAGTTCCTCCTCCTCCTCCTCCTCCTATTTTTACTACCATTTGTTTTAATTGTTTCCGCGTCGTGGCCTCCCTCTCCTCTCCTCTCCTCTCTACAGAAAGAGAAAGAGAGAGAAGAAGAAAATTAGAGACAGAGAACCGTTGGACGGAGCGATTCATAACAAATACTACACAACACAACAGTAGCAGGCGGCGACGAAGACGAAGAAATTGTAATAAGAATATAATCTTTTCCAAAAGAGCCTCAGATCGGTTGGGTTTCTATCTCTCTCTCCCCCATTTATTACTATTTCTAGATCTCTAATCTCCTCTTCTCATCTTCCTATTTTTCTATCTATTCAATACTAATTTTAGTGTTTCTGTATTCCTCCACCAGGGAATATGGGCGGGGAGGACAATAAGGAGACAGCCACCGATAGTCAAGACTCATCATCACCTGCCGTTAAGAAGCGCAGCGGCGGAGGTATTCTATCCCGTGTTTGGAAGGCTGTCTTTAGACCTCACGGTGACGATTTCGAGAAGAGACTGCAACACATTTCTAAGGAAGAGGCTGCTGTTTTATCTAGAATCAATCGGAGATCCCGCAATCGGAGGAAGATCACTCGCCATCTCATTGTTTTCTCTGTCCTTTTTGAGGTCTGACTAACTTCTTTATTTGTACTATCTATCTAGCTAATATTTTTTAGGGTTTAGGCACTAACTAATAATAATAATAATTTCTGTTATTGTTTTAATAAATCCATCCGTCCTCCAGGTTATTGCAGTCGGTTATGCTATCATGACCACAAGATCAATGGATATGAATTGGAAGATGAGGGCTTTTCGAATCTTACCAATGTTTCTTTTGCCTGCTTTATCATCCCTTGCGTATTCTGCCTTTGTAAGCTTCACCAGGATGTGTAAGTCTCCCAAACTTTATTTATTTATTTCGTCTGCTTACTTAACAGGGTGGTTTACTGGTTATCATCCTTTTCATACCAATTATTTCTGTTAAATTACTATTCTCTCTACAATAATAACTCAATATATCTAGGTCCTTCTTTCTATTGTCGGAACGCAGTCAGTCAACGTAAATCATGATATGTTGGTGCTATTGTCATTTACTCTTGATTTTCATAATACTAGCATCCTGTGTTACTATTACTGTTGCTTTGTGAATCTAGTTACTTTTCTTGGTCTCTACATTGGAGATTTGCTCTCCTCTCTTTTCTTTGTACATTTTAGGAACCCATTCTCTATCTACAACTTAAGATGAGAGACCAGGCTTGTTGAATTGTGACATCCATTAATTTGTTCTAGGGTAGCACCCCTATTGATGCTTTTCCACTGTAATGCCAAACCAACACATCGTATTTAGGGTTCTGTCAACTACGTTTCAACCTGACTGGTATTTTATTTTTATACATGCTCCTATGATCATGCAGGTGATCGCAGAGATCAAAAAACTCTGGAGAGGCTTCAGGCTGAAAGGCAAGCGAAAATTGATGAACTTAAAGAGAAGACAAATTATTATTCGACTCAGCAGCTCATTCAGGTAAAAGTAATAAGTTGATGCCGTACTTGTATTGTTATGTTCTCCATGGGATTTCCCTTGAGATGTTTTTAATCCTTTGGAAAGATGAGGATGTGGGTGACTTTCCTCCTCCTTTAGTGGTTCTTAAATTGGAAAGCAATTGAAAAGTTTGTCAAATTTCTTGTTCATGGAAAGTGACACTAAGATCTTTTTGTTGAGTAAATGCTTGGTTCACTTACATGCTTTCTAACACTAATGTACTAACTTAGGTGGTAGTTGCTGCATCATCTAGGATTAAAACATTTATCACATCAGTTACCATTCCCATCTTTGCAATATATAAAATTATATCACTATAATTAAGTTTCATGGTGAGGTGGGATTTGGAGAATTAAGGATTTTAGATGTAGGACTGCAATCGGGTTTGATTAGGTGCTTGTTTTAGAAGAAGTTGAGGTTGTTGTTGTACCTGTGAATTGTAACCCTAGGTGCCGTAGCAAGAAAGAAATCGAATAAAAAGGGAAGGAAGAAAATGTCCTATAGAGAAAAGAGAAGAATTGCAATTGATCTAGGTTTGCAGCCATTGGCCACAAGTATCAGTATCCTAAGGATCACAGGGAATAGGTACTCTTTTTATAGGCACAAAAGCCTTTGTAGTTCTAAACCAAATAGGAAATAGAAATAGAAAATCATGAATAAGAGAAAACTCCTAATTAGTATTATAATATCCTAAATAAATTAGAACTCCTTGATGGATTAGCTTTATAAGGGAATCTTTTTTTTTTAAACTAAGAAATGTCATGTAAAGGCATGATCCCTAAATTTCTCTCTCTTTGAGTACATCAAGATTGGTATTGAACTCTTTAAGAATCACTATCAGGAAAAATACTGTTATTCTTTTGCTTGACATTCCAATTTCAAAACCGTAAGTCTTTTTAACAAAAATAGACAACAACCTGTATTGTTTTTCTCAGGGACCAAGCAACTGAAACATTAATTTTCATGCGTAGTTTGCTTACAAGCTAGGGATAATGAGGCAATGTGAAGATTAATTAGCTAGATTTTGGCTAGATATATTGAGAATTGCTTGATTATGTTGTAACATTGAGATTGACTTATGCATTGATCCCCTAAAATTCTTAGGTGTTTATGTCCCAAACACAGCACGAAGATAGTTACTTTCCACAAAATCGTAAAGGTCATGAATACTTATGGTTATCATTCTGAAAGTAGGAGATAAGATATAACAGAAGTGATAGTTCTACTATTTTATGCTGATTCCAGAGTAAACCATTGATTTCCTTTTGTAATTTTAATTTTAATAATTATTTTTAGATCACATAGAAATAGTTGCTTTGTTTGCTATATAAGTTGCTAAATATCATTATTAAATATGCTGGGAATGCTGGCATTGCATTTTTCGGAGTAATTGCAACACAGAAAAGGAGGATATATTGGAGAAGCAAACAAGTGAAACAAAATTGATCCTGAAGAACATGAATTGAATTATAAGACCAGACAAATATTGATGATTTGACAGCTCAGGATGCTTGTAATAGCAGAGTCCTCCTTTCCTTAGTTGTTACATTGACCCCACTTTTTCTGTGGCATCTCTGCTGCAGTGCCTCAATATCTGATCTGTTGAACTTGTTTATTATGATACCATTTATAGTGACTGACCCCAGCCCATGTGGGAATGGTCCAATTTGGCCCATTGGGTATTTTGAATGTTTGCTGCTTTGCGGGAGTTTTGGGGGGTGGAATGTTAAAGATGAAAGGATTTGTTAGTGAATGCAATCAGCTGTGTTATACTTTAGAAGGCATGTTATTAACACGCATTATAAAGAACATTTTCATTAATTTGAAAATGTGCTGTGATATCTTTGAGTATCTGCAAATTGTTACTTGGTGTGAATCGTTTCTTTTTCCTGATTACATGGGGGCAAACCTTTTTTTATGCAGAGATATGATCCTGACCCGGCAGCTAAGGCAGCTGCTGCAACTGTCCTTGCATCTAAGCTGGGTGCAGATTCTGGCTTGAAAGTGTACGTTGGAGATGAATCTAAGCCAACTCTTCCTACAGGGAAGAGTAATGATGCTGAGTTTGTGCAAGCTAGTGGGCTCAGAAATAGAAAGCAAGTGCACACAACATCCAGTAGTTCAGGGAGCACTCTGGTGCAGCATTCTGATGAAGAAATGCCACTTTCTGTGCAAAGTGAAGGTCCTCTGACATCTGAGCATAATCAGCTTGTTGTTGAGCATTACACTCCGCAGGGATATACCACATATGATGGGGGATGGGTTGCTCGAATTGCAGCATTGCTTGTGGGTGAGGATCCAACACAATCATATGCACTGATATGTGGCAACTGCCATATGCACAATGGTGAGTGGACTATTGTTTATTTTGAAACTATCTTCTTTTTTATGGGCTTGCTATAGCTGTAGAACTGCGTTTTGAATACTAGCCACCAGCATTTAAACGGCCACAACCTGTGATTGCACACACACGTGAACATAAAGATAGTCATGTGTAGTGCTGCGGTTGACGTGTTTTGTGACATGACAAATCTGACTATTTAGCATTATGGATTCCAGGGCTTGCTAGGAAGGAGGATTTTCCATACATTACATATTACTGCCCACATTGTCATGCCCTGAACCAGCCAAAACAACTAGAGGAGCGTGTTTCTGGTTCTAGTTCCCCCGGATTGAGCACTTTGAGGAAAGGGATGGGGGGTAGCGCTGAACCCATCAGCAATGCTGGTGATTCTCCGAGTGATGATAGTATACTTGCAAGCAACAGCCTTGATGGAGCTGGTTCTGAGATTGAGGAAGTAACAGAGACGATAGCATCAAGGGAGGTTACTAGTTAAGACGGGAGCTATGTAATTAGAGTCGAGGTTTTGTCATGTTCAGCCTAAAAGCTGACCTTAAGGGTTTGGGACTTGCTGGTTTGTATTGGATTTTTGATCGTGCCTGCCATGTAACAAACAGCAGCAACTTCCATGATATTTGTGAGTGAGTTCTTTTCGTGGCCAAATATACATGAATAGATCAAATTGTCTTATTGTTGCTTACACAGGAGTTGTTTTTCTAAGAAAATACAAGCCGATAACAAAAAAATCAGTTAGACGACTCGCTTGTGCTGAATTACAACTAGCTAGCTGAAACCGTCTAAAACAAAGATTGATGGCGTGCTTTTTCTAAAGCCTTGATGTTTATCAAGCCACTGGTCTAGACATGAAAAAAAACTGAACATGAAAATAAGCTTTAATGCAGAGGCCCAAAAACTAGTATGAAAATATATTTATTATTAAAAAATGGAGGCGAGAAGAGTATAAAATATTAATTTTCACTCGACCTTGAATTGTTGAATCTAATAGATAAGTGGCCTTGGAACTATAATGGTTCACTGGACCCATCGGACCCATTTTATCACATCAAAGAATGCAATGGGCCTGTGGAAACAGTCGTTTTGACTCCCCTTCTCTCCTAGTTTGAAGTTATATTTTTTTTATGCCTTTTGATAAAATACACACTACTCACTTTTCAGAAACAATCAAAGGAGGATGGAAAAAAGGAAAGTAATTGTTCAATATTAACATTGAGAAGAGGAAAAACTGGGTTTTGGCTTAGGAATTGCGTAAGGTCGAAGTGAGTTGTTGAGAAAATAAGACACTAATAATAATAATAATAATAATAATTATTATTATTATTATTATTATTATTTGGGCACATGAATGAATGTTAGCGCCTAGTATAGTACTACAAATAATAATAATAATAATTTGAGCACATGAATGGATGGATCCAAGAAAAAGAACATAAGGACGCCCTTCTCCCTTCCTTCCTTCCTTCCTTCCTACACTAGCTCTCCGTTTAAAGCATAAAGTAAAGCATTTGAAAAACCCAAATTTGAAGGAAGGAAGAAACCTTTTCTCCTTTCTGTTCATTCATGTCATCGCCCTGTCCCACCTCCAACCAACAACCATCCATCGTAAAACCAACACTCGAGACCCTCCCCCTCCCCCTCCCCTCCCCGAGTCCGATATTGTTATTGTTATTACTTACAGCTTCTCCTTGTTATAATATAAATAAATTAGTGTTATTATTGTTTCCGCGTCGTGGCCTCCCCTCCCCTCCCTGGAAAAAATTTGAGAGAAAGAGAAGAGTGCGACGGAGCAACACATAAGAACACACACCATCAGCAGTAGAAGAAGAGTAAGAGGAGGAGGGATATCACCAGTTTCAAAATTAACAAGAGCTTTAGATCCGGTAGTTTTCCAACTTTCTCTCTGCTTTTTATTTTTATTTCCATCATCTCTCCAGATCCCTAATCTTCTTTTCTTTATCTTATCAATAAGTATAATAACTGTATTCCACAGACAGACAGTTGACCAAAGCGAAGAGCTATGGGCAGGGGGGACAGTAAGGAGACAGCAGGCATAGCTGACAGCGATTCTGCTAAAATGACGCGGAGGAGCGGAAGCGGAGGTTTCCTATCCCGTCTTTGGAAGGCTGTCTTTAGACCGCATGGCGATGACTTCGAGAAGAGACTGCAACACATTTCTAAGGAAGAGGCTGCTGTTTTGGCTAGAATCAATCGGAGATCCCGTACTCGGAGGAAGATCATTCGCCATCTTATTCTTTTCTCTGTCCTTTTTGAGGTCTTTATTCAATTTATTCGCACCAGAGCCACCAAGCTATTTAATGTTTTCTTAGGTACTGATATTTGTTGAAATCAATCCATCCATCCCTTTAGGTCCTCGCAGTCGGCTATGCTATTATGACTACAAGATCAATGGATTTGAATTGGAAGATGAGAGCTTTTCGAGTCTTACCAATGTTTCTTCTGCCTGCTTTATCGTCCCTTGCTTATTCCGCCTTTGTAAGCTTCACCAGGATGTGTGAGTCACTCTCTCCCCCTACTTTTTAATATTATACGCTAGCAGGGTTTACTGATGATAACGCAATCATTTGTAATTTCAGTTAAATAACCATTCTCTGTACAGTAATAATTCAATATAAATCTTGTCCTTTTGTGTGCGGTCGGTCAGTCAAAGGAAATCATGATATTTTGGTGTTATTGTCAATTACTTTCTGATTTTGTTAGTGCTGGGCTCTTGTTTTACTATTGCTTTTGCTTTGCTTATTTTTCGTTTCCATTGTCCCAGTCTCTACATTTGACCATTACTCATTCAGATTTTTCCCTCCTCTTGCTTGTGTGCTCCTCTTCGTTTTTCATTTTAGGAATTCCATCCCTATCTACAACTTAACATGCAAGACCAGGCTTGTTGAATTGTAACATCCATTAATGTGTTCCAGAGAAGCATTCCTATGGATTCTTTCCCGATGTGATGTCAAACCAGATCATCATAGTTTAGGTTTCTGTCAACTTGATTGGTAATATTTTAGGTTTCTTTCATGAAGTTGATCGCAGAGATCAAAACACTCTGGAGAGGCTTCGGGCTGAAAGGCAAGCAAAAATTGATGAACTTAAAGAGAAGACAAATTACTATACGACACAGCAGCTAATTCAGGTAACAATAATAAATTGTTGCTGTATTTGTATTGTTATGTTCTCCTTGGGGTTTACCTTGGGATATTCTTAATCCTTTGGGAAGATGGGGATATGGGCAATCTTCCACCTTTTGTGCTTCTTCAATTGAAAAACAACTGGAAAGTCTGTCAAATTTCTCCTTCACGGAAAATGAGGGTTAGATCTTTTTATTGAGTAATGCTTGGTTCAACTTGACATGGATACGAGCTCACGAGGGCACATCTCCTGTTTCAAACATTATGTCTGACGAGAACAAACCGCTGGCTAACACAATTTCTAATGCTATTTTACTAGCCTAGGTGGTAGTCTCTGCATTGTCTAGGATTAAAACGTTCATCACATCAGTTTCCATTCCAGCTTTTAATTATATAAAAATTTCATGATTAGCTGGGATTTGGAAAATTAAGGATTTATTGGAATAAAGGTGGATTCAGTCCTTGTTTTAGAAGCTGAGGTTGTCGTCGTACCAATGAATTGCAACTTTAGGCGCTCTAGCAAGAATGGAATTGTAGAAAGGAAAAGGAAGAAAATATCGAAAAGAGAGTTAAATATTTGATGTTTGTTTGCAGTCCTTAGTCTCAATTATCAGAATCATAAGGATTACATGGAATAGGCACTTCTTTTGTAGTCGCAAAAAACCTTTGTAGTTCTAAACCACTCAGGAAATAGAAATAGAAAATCATGAATAAGTGAAACTACTAATATTCTAGTATCCTAAATAAACTTGATTCTCATGTATTTAATCTAGAACTCTGGCTAGCATACAAGAAAAGCTTGTTTTTCTTTTATATTTTTTTAGAATTAAGAAATGTAATGTGAAGGAATAATTCTTCAATTTCTCTCTCTGGGCACATCAAAGTGGAGATTGAAATCTTAAGAACCTCTATTAGTAAAATCACCAAATTTCATTTGCTTGACATTCCAATTTCAACAATCTGCTTTCTTTTTCTGAGAGAACAAACAAATGACACATTAATATTCATTCATTGCATGCTTACTTGCCTGCATCAATAAAGCTATAGGGATAATGAGGAAATGCGAAGGAAGATTAATTAGCTAGATTCTGGCTGGATATAATAAGAATTGCTTAGTCATGCTGTAACAACGAGACTCTCTTATGTATTAATCCCCAAAAGTCCTAGGTGTTACGTCCCAAACACAGTACTAAGATAGTTACTCTCAGCAAAATCACAAAGGTCGCAACACCTATGGTCATTGTTCTGAATGTAGGAAAAAAAACATAACAACAACGGCAGCAATAGTTCTAAATTTCTAATATTGTGTGCTGCTCGAGGGTCGAGAGTTCCAGGATCAAACCATAGGTCACTAATTATTTTTAGATGATGGAGCAACAATTGCTTTGTTTGCTATATAAGTTAATAAATATTGTTTCTAAGTTTTCTGGGATCACTTGCATCGTGTTTCTGAGTAATTGCAATGCAGATAAGGAGCGTATCTCGAAGAAGCAAATGAGTGAAACAAAACTGTTCTAAAAGAACTTGAATTGAATTGTCAGAGGAGACAAGGGTTGATATTTTGACAACTCAGGATGCTTGTACTAGCACAATCCTGCTTTCCTTAGGTGTTACATTGACCAGACTTTCGCTGCTTAATCCCTTCTCCAGTGCCTCCATTTCTAATTTGTTGAACTGCTTTATTATGATACCATTTAATAGTGATGGACTCCTGCCCATGTGAAAACAGACCATTTTGGCTACTTGGGATTTTGGTTTTATCCTAAAGTGTCTCGCATGGTTGGGTCCTAATTGCTCTGTATATATAACTCAGTGAGTCTCTAACTCTCCTATGCTTTCCAACCTGGATACTAGATTGTCTGTTGCCTTGGGGGTGTTGCTGGAGTTTTGGGGGCTGGAAATGTTATACTTTAGAAGGCGTTTTATTAGCAAGCTTTATAAACAACATCTTGAATAACATACAACATTATTTTGGGTATCTGCAAATTGATAGCTGGTATGGACCTTTTCTTTTCCCTAATTACATTGGTGCGAACCCTTTTGTACGCAGAGATATGATCCTGACCCAGCAGCTAAGGCAGCTGCTGCAACTGTCCTTGCATCTAAGCTGGGTGCGGATTCTGGCATGAAGGTTTATCTGGGAGATGAATCTAAGCCTACTACTCCTACAGGGAAGAGTAATGACGGTGAGCCTGTACAAGGTAGTGGACTCAGAAATAGAAAGCAAGTGCACACAAGGTCCAGTGGTGCAGGGAGCACGCTGGTGCAGCATTCTGGTGAAGAAATGCCACTTTCTGTGCAAAGTAAAGGTCCTCTGACATCTGAGCATAGTCAGCTTGTTGCTGAGCATGGCAATCTGCAGGGATATACTGCATATGATGGGGGATGGGTTGCTCGAATTGCAGCATTGCTTGTGGGTGAGGATCCAACACAATCATATGCACTGATATGTGGCAACTGCCATATGCACAATGGTGAGTGGACTATTGTTTATTTTGAAACAATCTTCTTTTTATGGGCTTGCTATAGGTGTAGAACTGCATTTTTAATACTAGCCACCAGCATTTTAACAGCCACAACCTGTGATTGCACGCACACATGAACATAAAGATAGTCATGTGTAGTGCTGCGGTTGACATGTTCTGTGACATGACAACAAATATGACTTTTTAGCATTATCGATTCCAGGGCTTGCTAGGAAGGAGGATTTTCCATACATTACATATTACTGCCCACATTGTCGTTCCCTGAACCAGCCAAAACAACTAGAAGAGCGTGTTTCTGGTTCTAGTTCCCCTGATTTGAGCACTTTGAGGAAAGGGACGGGGGGCAGCGCTGAACCCATCAGCAATGCTGGTGATTCTCTGAGTGATGATAGTATACTTGCAAGGAACAGCCGTGATGGAGCTGGTTCTGAGATTGTGGAAGTAACAGAGACGGTAGCATCACGAGAGGTTACTAGTTAAAGACCGGAGCTATGTAATTAGAGGTCATGTTCAGCCTAAAATCTGACCCTAAGGGTTTGGGACTTGCTGGTTTGTATTGGATTTTTGGTCGTGCCCGCCATGTAACAAGCAGCAGCACCTTGCATGATACTTCTGAGTGAGTACTTTTCGTGGCCAATGATACATGAACAGATCAAATTGTCTTATTGATATAGTGTAACTGTGGAAGAAGTGCTGTCATACGATTTTCTTTCTTTTTGTCAACGGTTTTGTTGAAGATTAAGTAAAAATAGAAAATTATATATTTTTTTTTCTATAAATCAGGATCAAGGAATAATATTTATTTATGTGTAGTTAATAGTTGTCTTAATATAGATTCATAGATGTTGTATGTATTTATTCTGAAATAAAGTGAGAAGACAACAATCAAGAATTCTTCAAGTAATATCAGAGCTTTGAACCAAGCCTACTTTCTCTATAGCTTATTTTGTCCTAGTCATCTAATCTAGTAAACTTAACCAGTTTTGAAAACACTATAAAAGAAATCCAAATTAGCCACACATCAGGGAAACTATAGAAGTTATAGTTATTCAATCGGTTGAATGAACAAAACTATTTAAAGTGGTCACAAATAGTGAAAACATTTTTAAAGGAAAGGGAAAGATCAGCCATTTGATGAACAATCTTCCTAGTCTAGAAGATTTAAAGTTTACACTCTGGGATGAAGAAGACTATGATTATGTTATGGCTATGAAACTTTATAATGCCAAAGTCTATGAACCTTACATGTTCATGATCACCACAAAGAACATTTTGAGCCTATTCCAAAGTGAAGGCTGCTATGTTGATCTATAATACTAAGATGAAGCTCTTAATGACCAAACAATATACTATGATGGTTATTGAATATTACAATACTATGAAAGTTTCTAGTTGGAATTGGATTATTATTAGGATTTTAAGATGCAGTGTAATGATGATGCTGTAGATCTAAAAAATTATATGGGAAGGGAGAGGACCTTTGAATTTTTTGTACGACTCAACATAGAGTTCGATTAAGTATGAGTCCAAATACTTGGAAAAGAATCCTTATAAGGGTTTAGGGTGGTTTAAGGTTTTAGGGTTTAGGCCGATTTAGGG
>Ga0325405_1001363_pt1 | contig 24769 bp, 16 predicted proteins | sample PopdelMetagenome_21_FD_205663 | JGI IMG/M metagenome (GOLD analysis project Ga0325405, IMG submission 205663) | Populus deltoides microbial communities from Bellville, Georgia, United States - Xylem-Control-R2 | ecosystem: Host-associated > Plants > Phyllosphere > Stem > Wood/Secondary xylem...
TTTTTTTTTTGTCAAATTAACTATAAAACTGCTTAATCTTTTATTATGAACTGCATAATGCAGTTCATAATAAAGGCCGATCAATTTAATTTTTTTTATGTTTTTTTATAGTGGACTGCACAATAAAATCTACAGTAAAAAAATGGATGCTTTTAGTTTTTTTTAATTAATATATATATATATATATATATATATATATTTTAATTTAGTTTGTTAATGTTAATTGTTTTTTTATTTAGTTATCAAATTTTCATGACACAGATTCAGAGTTTTACGGGTTAACCTGAATGTTTTTTTTGCTGGTTTTTCTTTTTAATGAATTTTTTTTATTTAATTTAGTTTGTTAATGTTAATTTTTTTTTAATTTAGTTATTAAACTTTCACGACATAGATCCTGGGTTTGATGGATTAACCCAGCTGATTCTGGGTTAACCCTTTCCTATTGAGTAATCAAACTTTCATGACACGAATCCTAAGTTTGACGGGTTAACCTGATTTGAAGGTTTAACCCAATTAATTCTGATTTTTTTTCTTCATTATTTTTTTTCATGTAGGTTTTTTTCTTTGTTTTTTTCTTTTAAATTAATCTTTTTTTGTTTAATAGTTTTTTTTGTTGTTTTTCTTTTTTCTTTCTTTTTCATTAATTTTTTTAAAAATTTAGTTTATTAATATTAATTTTTTTTCTATTTAGTTATCAAACTTTTATGACATAGATTCTAGGTTTTACGGGTTAACTTGGTTTAACGGGTTAACTCAGTTAATTTAGATTTTTTTTAATTTTTCTTCAATAGTTTTTTTTTCTTCATGTAAGTTTTTTTTTCTTTTTCTTTTTAATTAATCTTTTTTTCTTTAATTTAGTTCATTAATATTAATTTTTTTCTATTTATCTAATACACTCTCATTACATGAATCCCAGGTATGACAAGTTAACCTGATTTGATGGGTTAACCCAGTTGATTCAGATTTTTTTTCTTTTTCTTCATTAGTTTATTTCTTCCAATTTTATATTTTAATATTGTAATTAACTATAGCTAAAAGGCATCAACCTTTTAATGTAGACTGCATAGTGTAGTTCATAGTGAAAATGCTGATGTCTTTAGTTTTTTTTTGTGTTTCTGTTTAGTTTTTTTTTCTTTTTAATTAATTTTTTTTGTTTAATTTAGTTTGTTAATGTTACATTTTTTTTCCTATTTAGTTATCAAATTTTCATGACACGGATTCCAGGTTTGACCGGTTAATCTGATTATTTCAGATTTTTTTTCTTTTTTTTCATGAGTTTTTCTTCCTATAGGTTTTTTTTTCTTTGTTTTTTTAATTAATTTTTTTTGTTTAATTTATTTCATTAATATTAATTTTTATTCTATTTAGTAATCACATTCTCATGACACGAATCTCAGGTTTGACGGGTTAACCAGATTTGATGGGTTAACCCAGTTGATTTAATTTTTTTTCCTTTTCTTCATTATCCTTTTCCTTCCAATTTTATCTTTTAAAATTATAATTATAACTAAAATAGATCAACCTTTCACTGTGGATTGCATTGTGCAAATCCACAGTGAAAGGCAAATGCCTTTTAGTTATAAATTATTTTTTGTTGCTTTTTTTTATTTTAAATTAAACATTTTTTTTGTTAATTTAGTTTGTTAATATTAAATTTTTTTCTATTTAGTTATCACACTCTCATGACACGGATCTCAGGTTTGACGAATTAATCTGGTTTGGCGGGTTAACCTAGTTGATTCAGATTTTTTTTTCTTAATTTGTTTTTTTTCTTTTAATGTCATCTTTTAATATCGATTTGATTGAGAATTAAACTTCATGATTTATTTTGTTTAATTTTCATTAGATTATTGTAATCTCATGAGAGGATTTTATTATACCTCTCCTTGCAAAGCACTATTCATTAATGCTTTGCTTCTTTTTTTTTTTCCCTTTTCAATTAATCTTATTTTGTTTAATTTTATTCTTTAGTATTAATTTTTTTTCTATTTAGTTATCACATTTTCATGGCACGACCTTGCAGCCAGATCTACATCCAAGGCTCTTGGATTTGGTGTTACAGCCAAACCCACGGCTCTTGGACATGGCGTTGCAGCCAGATCCACTTAAATTTGGGTAATGCATGTTTATTATTATTATTAATATTAAAAATATTATTATGTGTATTATAAATATTATTATTTTTATTATAATGAATATTGCTAATATAATAATTAATAAATTTGAAAACAATATTATTATTTATAGGTTTTTTTTTTTGCTTTTTGCTTTTTTCTTTTAAATTAATCTTTTTTTTGTTTACTTTAGATTATTAATATTAAATTTTTTCTATTTAGTTATCACACTCTCATGACATGGATTGCAGGTTTCACGGGTTAAACCAGTTAATTCAGAATTTTTTTCTTTTTCTTAAATGGTTTTTTTCTTTTAATTTGATCTTTTAATATGGATTTAATTAAGAATTAAATTTTATGATTTTATTTTGTTTACTGTTTATTAGATTATTGTGATCTCATGAGGGGATTTTACTGTACCCCTCCTCGCAAAGCACTATTCATTGGAATAATGCTTTGCTTTATTGTTTTTTTTTAATTAATATATATTTTTTTAATTTTATTCTGTAACATATAAATTTTTTCTTTTTAATTATCACACTTTTATGACACGATCTTGCAGCCAGACCCACATCCAAGGCTCTAGGTCTGGTGTTGCAGTCAAACCCACTTAAACTTGGGTCATACAAGTTTAATATTATTATTAATATTATAAATATTACTTTTGAATCGGACGTTGTAGACATACGTAATATTTTTAGGTATAATTTTATAGAAAAACCTAACATTTTTAAATTTTAATTTTTTTTATATATTATTTTATAAAAAAATTAAACCACGATATAGCCCGAGACATCAGAGATTTGAACGATCTGCTCCACTGCTACTTCACCCCCTGTGCTCCTGGAGAAAAGCCCCGGGCTGTAAAAACCTGCTATCTGATGCCCCATGCATGCAATCTTTAACAAGGAAATAGATTTTTGCATGGAACACACGCTATAACATGTGGAGTGGCCAACTACATTCAAACAAGCCTCCTCTAACGGTAAAAAATAGCCGTCGACGATAACATTTGAAGCATCGCGTCTAGTCCTCTCCATTAGGGTATTTATAGTCGGTCGGCGTTTAGGTGGCAACGATATTTTTCTTTTCCTTTTTTTTCCCCCCATCTCCCCGAGATTTGTGCTGTCCAGTAAAAGTTAAAAGGTGTCCAATATTACATCCATTGTGTAAGCTGTAACTTATTCGGGCCATAAGATTTTTGGGCATATTATCGCTGCTATGGGCTCTTAATTGACCTGAGCTTTAGAACCCGAGCCCAAAATAAACAACACAACAGAACAGGCTCGGCAGTCGGCAGTCGGCAGTCAGCACTCAGCACTCAGCAGCTCTCTTTCACTATTTCTTCTTCTTCCAATGCTTAATTAGCAGAAGCAAGCAAGCATCCATCTCAATTTGCAGTGTGACAGAAGGAAAAAAATGAAGCCCTGATTCACTCACCTCCCATTTCTCTCTTTCTTCAAACTCGTAAGTCCCTCTCTGTTTTTTGTTTTTTGAATTGATTGATTCATTTCTATGCTTTTTCTTGATTGCTGGTTAATTGGGCTCGCTTGTCACTCATTTTCTTGCTTTCCCTTTTCTTTAATTTTCAGCCTGTCTCTTCTTTGTCTCTCTTATGTGATGGGAAGAATGAATGAAATGAATGAATTCTCTGTATACTGGATGTGGCTTGTTTACTGCCTATGACACTGTGTTTTATTTATTTTTTCCTGTAGTTTAAATGTGTAGGACCTTGTTGACTCGATGAATATTAGCTATTCTCTCTAATGAACAAGGTAAATGTTTCCCTCCTAGTACCCCCTTGCTTCTGAAAATGAGAGTTGGTTTCTGGCATCCGTAACATTTATCAATGTAGTCTGTGTCTCTCTGCTGAAGATTAGCCATTATCAAACCACCCTTTATTGAGTTGCTACTGGTAGAGGTTGAATCCCATAACCTCCATGCCGCGATGGGTATTGTTCAAGCTTGTAGCCCACATATTCATGCCTGTACATGTACATGAATAATCTTTGTATTTTCCCGACAATACAAAGCAACATTGACTTCGCAAGCTCAGTAGTTGGATGCGCTTGTATCTTTGTATTTTCTCGACAATCTCGAACTTGTTCTAGGCTTCTAAATAATCTGAGAATCATTCTGTCACCTTTTAATTCTGAGATATTATTAAAGAAACTTAATCTTTCATCCAAATCAAATGATTACAGTACATGAGATTTGCACAAGTTAAGCTCCCCTCTTGTTTTCCCATAATTTTAAATGAAATTATTTAGTGTTTAACGAAGTGGAAATTCCATCAGAAAATAGCACCTTTATGCTGATAATCATGTACGATCAGCATATATTCTTTTAATGTTTTAGTTTTGGGATGATGATTTGATTTACTAACTATTTTTTCATTTTTTGTTGTATGGAAAGATGAATTAAGTAATGGAATGAAGTTATGAACAGAACAAAACAGTGAACTTGAATTAGCATTTTAAGCCTAAAGGAAAAGCTTAGGGTTTATATATATATATAGCAAAACTAGATCTATCTCCTTGCAGTGTAATTAACAAATCACAAGTTCCAAACTAGAATCTACTACAAGGGATTCTTTCGTACTCTCTCTCTCTCTCTCTCTGAAGATATAGGAATATTATGTTCCTCATGTCACGAAACTCCAGCTTTCACAATGCCATTTAAAAAATATCCTAATACATTTCTAAATAAAAAATATTTTAAAAAACAACCAAACCGCAAAACTTAACTGGATAATACAAACTTTATGCAAAAAGGGAAAAAACAACTATAGAACGTTCAGTAATGGAATTTTTGTGACAGTAACAGCTGTCATCTTTAGAAGCAGGATAAAAAACGGCAGGTTAAAAAAAAATACAAAATTTCCCTTCAGACCTTAGGAACCTCTCAGACATCGTTTTCAGAAATGACATGAAGCAGGGTACATAACCACATCAAAGTTTCATACTCTACTATATAACATCTGGCAGATTGAATCTCCAAACATGTGAAGTAAAAAAGGGAAAAAAAATACAGCAACATGAGCAGAAAATTAACCACCAATGTAAAGTTCCTATGTACTGCTGTGAGTTTAATTGTTTATGAAAATTCCAACAATGGGAGTTGCTTATGCATTAATCAATGGCGATGATGAGAAAACCAACTGATACATACATGAGAAATACAGGGTATAGTGCAAGTGCCTTTCTTCTTGGGTTTACAGCTGAACTCATGAAAGGATAGGCAGCCCACGAGCTCCAAGCCAGGGTCACAAATACCACAATCACTTTGATTATTACATTGTCCTTCAACATGCAGATGAAAGCTCCAATGTCTAGAGGAACGAGACAGTAACCCAGGAGGCTCAGACTCTGGAAGAAAATTATGTGTCCACCCTGTAACATCAAAGATGGAAATCACTTGCGATGTTGGCATGTGGCAGGCTTTTAAATTACCATAAGTTGAACATAATGGTATGCCAACATATATATTGAATTTCTCCATTCTATGCAACACTAACGTTTGACCAAATATAAACTGGCAATATATCAGAGAAATTAAAGCTAGCTAATGTGTTCAATCCTGTGGGATGTAAGAGCATACACACACACACGGATTTGTGTGATTGTGCTTCGTGGAAAGGGCAGGATAAAGAAGCTATTACCAGCAGCAGAACATTCAGTGTTAAGATTACAGCACCAGCTGCGAGCAGTGCAAATGCAACAGCAAAAACCTCAGACTGGAAAATGACATGAAAACTGTTAGAACTGAACAAAAACTTGCAGCATTTTGCTCTAATAACAAATCAAATGTTCCTTTGAAAAGTAAAGAAAACATCGAGCAAGACGGGCAGCTAAAATCATCAATCCAGAGTGGGATAATATTAGTTTCTCAATATACATAGAACATGCTTCATTCATAACTGTCCATTTCTAGATCTTGCAAGAACATCAAGGTCAACTTCAGCATTGCACAAAAACTGAAACATGAGAAGACATGCACAGAGACAGAAAATGAAAGGAAATCACATATCAGCACTTAAATCCCAACTGAGCTTTCTGATTGATCTAGCACATTCTGCCTTGGATATAATAACTAATCAACATATACAAAGTCAAGAAGCATTGCAAGGCATTGGCCAAATAGCGGGCATAAATATCAAATCATTGAATGTTCATGCAGTTGTTTTGGCCTTGCTTTTTGGTAACCATACCATTGCTTCAGTGCCACCTTGTAACAACTATGGATTCATTTGACCTTGTTGTTGGTTGGCCTGTGATGACCACACAGCAATTGATTAGCAATCATCCAAACACTATGTGAACACCACAAATAAGTTTTGTGACCACCACATAGCAAGGACAAAGCCAAGACGTTTGATAATGTTGCTATTTGTCACCACACAATAGCTTATATAGCATACGATGAAAAGTTGTTCCAGGAAAGCAGGAAAAAGGGCTATTTCTCTGTTTGTCACAACAGTTATATAGCCATCACACAGTAACCAACACCAGCAACAAACAAACCAAAAAAAAGTTTACTTAGAGCTGCTTGGATCTCTTTTTAAAAATTAGTATCAAACACTATTTTACATTTATTTTGCGTCAGAAAACCTATGATTCCATTTCATTTATTCTCTTTTTGATTAAAAGAAAAAAGATTTTACAGTATTTTGATAATTTTCAATTTAATAGGCATGAGATGGATTCCTGTCATTGTGTTTTAATGTTTTCTGGTCTTATTATGCAATCATAGTTAATTTAGGGTCTGAATTTCCATGTTTTCTATCTAGAGTCAAAAGTCTTTAAAGAATTAGGAAGACCTAACGAAGTCCATAAATTATTCTTAACTAATTATGATGTTCTACTCCAGGGATGAAAAAAATGCTTCGCAGAAGTTTTATAAGCTTTCTAGCCATCCTTCAGATTGCGTGATGCAATCCTGATACTAAGATATCTGATGAGACATTCAGGTACCTTCAAATTAATCCAGGCATAAAACCCAAAATATTTTTTTATTCTAGAAAAACAAACAAAAATTCAGACCTATTTTCACTTCCTTCAAACCCTACTTTTACAACCCTCAACAATTTCACAATCAATTGGCATAAACATGAAACCACAAAGCACAATTCACTTTTCATGAAACAATTTACAGCACTCGGTGTTCCTGTTGTCAGGCAGAAATTTCATTTTTCTCTGTTTTTGATCACTCAAAATTAAACATCTTGGTTCTTCAAACTACCAATTAGTTAACCATTGCAATCCTTTAGAGTCTTATAAGAATGTATTAAAATGCATTGTACACTGTCAAGGGTGTTTACATCTTGGACTCAACCATCACGGAATGCACTGCATGGTAAACAATATTAAAAAATTTATCTTTAATGCATACATTTTCCACAAATCCACCAGAAAGGGACTAAATAAGTACAGTTGCCACACTGAAAAACCTATTATGATGCAATGCTATGACGTATGCAACACAAACTCAGTGTTTTCCTGCAACATTTAACAAAGTAACAATAACATGCAGACATTTTTATTAATTTTAGGTGACCTTTTTTTAAAAAACTATAGCCCTCATGCTTGAAATAATGGACATTACAATAACAAAACGGCTGCTGCGATTGTTACAGATGCAATTAACATGTCCCATTATATGACAGTGGCTAAATGTCGCAGTGCATTCAGATCATATTATGTGCCTGGGAGCCACAAATTCTAAAGCCAACATTGCTACCTCATCTCTCCAAACTATAGTTAAATATATCAGGACCCATCATCTATCTCTGCCTTATCAATTCCTTCAAAACCGCATTAATTTGTAAGGAATAAAAAAAAAATGACTAAAAAGCTTACATTCCTACCAATTCCCATTCTTCAACTCTCACAGGCATCAAAAATTATCCTAAAGAGTTAAAAATAAATAAATAAATGAATTTTACTAACCTTTTTAACAGAAGCGGACCAAGAAAGAGTGAGTCCTAAGAAGACGATAAAGAAAAAGGGACCCCACAAATCCCAGTCTCTCAAGGCCTTACCCGGATCTTCACGATACGGGTTTGGAAACACAACCAGCTTCAAATTACTCATAATCCTAGACAGATCTCTTTTTATCGTATCCCAAACTGGCTCCGTCAACGTATTCGGAAGGGACCCGAACCCGGTAGCAGCAATATTACCACCGGCAGAGTTACCAGTGCTAGGTGGCAGAGGAGGTAGAGGGGCGGAGGGGACAGCAGATGGCGGCTTTTGAAGAGTGGGGAGCTGTGCTTGAGCTGGAGGTGGAGGAAGATTTGATTGGATGAATGGAGATGAGGATACGGGTATTCGGGGCGGGCTTGGTGGACGGGCGGGTAGGACTGTTGAAGGACTTGATTGGATGGAGGAGTTGATTAGGTTCTCGATCTCGTCGATATCTGATTGGGAAGATGCGTGGAGAGGGATCGTGTCGCTGTTGTGCGACATTTTTTTCTTTTTGGTTATTTTCCGGAAAAATGTGTTGTTAGTTTTGTTTTCGCGGGAAAGTGATGGAAAATTGGAAAGTTTTTTCCAGATCTGAGGGTGAGTTAAGCAGAGGATCTGGAGAGGGGATTTGCTATTTTATAGATCTTGCAGGTTTTTGTTCGTCTTTTTAGAGGTTGATAAACGTCGTCGTTATGATATTGAAGAGAAAGATAAATTAATGTTTGATGGTGGATACGCTTTTTGTCACGCTTGATTTCTTAAGATTTAAGAATTGAAAGAATAGAATTTTGATATTCTAAATGAAATTAATTGTTTTATTTTTTTTAATGTAAAATTAACTCCACTTGCAATAAATTTAATTTATTACTTACTACATCAAAACTTTTAGACCTCATTTAGTGAGGTTGCTTTATTTTCTTTTTGCATCTTTTTTAATATTTTTCTTTACATTTTAGTTTATTTTTTCTCAATTTTATTCTTTAACATTTATTTAATTTTAAATTTATCTTTATAAATTATTTTAGTTTGCTTTTTAATGAAGTTATTGTAGTCTCAAACAAATGTTCTGACATTTGATTTGTGTTGGTTTGCGCTTGATTTTATGAATATCTTTTTTATTGTATAATTAAATAAAAAATATATATTTTTAAAAAAACCAAAGCTCTCAAACCCAGTGTAGTCCATAACTCGGATAATGGATTTGACATGTTAAACAGTGAAGTCTAAGATGATTCAATATATTATCTTCTCAATATTAAAAAATAAAATCATCTTGATTTTTTAAAGTCAAACCATGTTTTTTGTTGATTATCTGGATTACCTTATGACCTGTTAAGTCGACTAGATCACGTCAGGATAACTCCCACAATATTTAATTTTAAACCCAAGCATGTCAAGGCATTGGTTAAGAAAGTTTCGAGGTTGATATATTGGATTAGGTTTAACAATAACACCAAATAGTCCCTTACAACTTGAATATATTTTTTTATGTTCAATTCTTTTTTATTCAAGTCGTAGCTTAGCGTAATCCTCTAAACTAGTTATAACTAAAAATAATGGTTAGTTTTTCTTAATTATATTATAATTTAAAATCATTGTATTACTACTATTAACATTAAAAACAAAAAAAAAAACTAAAAGAAGATGGACTTTTACCAAACATTATTTGTTAATTGTAGAAATGTCATTATTGGAAGTTCTTACAATTACTAGCCTTTTCTTTTATATAATATCTTTTGGGCTCCAGAAATGGCTTCTTTAGTAGCATATATATGATTCTTACCTTTATTTTTATCTATATATATATATATAATTTTTTTTATTAATTAAAAAACACCTAACCCTTTCCTTTATTTTCATTCTCTAAATATATCTAAAACCAACCACCTAGACCAATCTTCAAGAACATAACCTTTCTCCATTACTCTTTTTCTAGACCAGAAAGGAAAGCCCCCTAATAAAAACAAAAAGGTACTTTTTTTGATATCTAATATTTTTGTCCTTATATTTTTATAGTTAAAATAGATAAGATGTAAAGTAGAGAGATTAAACATATCTTTAAGAATATAACCTCTCTTCATTACTCTTTTTTTTTTTTTTACTAGCAAGGGACACAAAAAGAAAAAGATATCCTTTCTCTCCATCTTGATATCTAATATCTTTTTTTTAGTATCTAAATTTACCATTTAAAGTGTTTTTTAGAGGATGATAAGAAGTATTTTATGGTAATTATTCTTATATAGACAATGAAGTTTACTATTGTTATTATTATATTCATTGTTTTGTGTCTTATTTATGTGTAATTCATGCACCATTATCTTTATTGGTTCACCTTTATAAGTGCAAACATCCACAACCAAGATAAGCTTTTGGTGGTAAGTTTGTCTATTCATCATTTTTTTTTTCAAGATTTGTGAGAACATGTATATCATAATTGGCTTACTATGTTATAGCATATTGGTTCTCCATTCATAAACTAGAAGTATAAACTTTTGCATTGACTTGAAAAGATGTCAGCTCCAACTCTTATAAACTATTGTGGATATGGAACAATCTTCAAAGGTAGAGGAAAGAAGTTGTGGGGCCACAATGAAATCAACAAAAAACCCTGCACACACGCGCGCACACACTTCTCTACCTGTCAAGACTTAATTTTTTTATCCTTTTTTAATTTTTATATGTATAGAGGATAGGTATTGGTTGATTTGGGACATATGTATGATTTGTTTTGTGAGCTTAGTTTGCATCTCTATGTTAAATTGATAGGTCAACTCCATCACTCAAATTTTTCTTTTTTCTTTTTCTTTTTTGAAAAATGATTTTTTATTGAAATAATTTTGAAATGTTAGTGTAAATGTTCTTGTTGTGTTTATGCAAGCATGATTGTAATGAGCATGGAGAATCAATTGGAATGGTATTGGTTTTTTTTTTCTTTCTATTTTTAGGTGGTATTGATGCTTGGTTGGAGAAGAAAAGTTTTTAATGGAATTAGTTTGGTAGCTAAGACAAAAAAAAAAGGAAATGGAGAGGAAAGACATTTTAGAATTTGATTGATTTTTTTTTTATTTTTATCATACCATGAAGGACACGGTGATGATGATTTAAAATGTGAGGGAGAAAATAAAATAGTTGGAGTCGCCACTTAATAATTAAAGAAAACTAAGGATCCTAAAATTGACACTAGTTTTGTTTTTGTTTTTAGAGATTTAAGTATTGTGTTAGTTATACTTAAGAAAAAAATAGATATCACTCTCACCACATCCTTTCAAATAAAAGGTTATTGTTGCTTGTGTTTTCCTAAATTGTTATATGCTATAAAATTCAAACCTTATTCATGATTTATTTAAAACTTGACGTTGGTTTCTAAAAATAAGAGACTCATCGAAAAATGATGTTAATCTTTAAAATCGGAGATTTGATTTTTTTTTAATTTTTAATAAAAATTTTGATGTTAATCCCTATAAATAGGATATTTCATCAAAATTTTAAATTTAACAAAAAAATTGATGCTAATCCTCTATTTACCCCAAGTGTAGAGTGTGATCTTAGCTAGGATTTTCATGAAGAGAATTTCTCTCGGGTTCAAATAGAATTGCAATGAATATATTTGTTTTTGAATGTGAAAAAGAAAAAAAACTTGAGAGAGCGAAGAGAAGGGTTTCATATTTTTTGTGGATATGATAAGGAGAAGAATGCTATTTTTTGTTTTTTGTTCTTATGATTTTTTTTATATCCCAACCTTTGAAAATTTATTAACATGAAAATGATAAACAAAAAAAATTAAAAATCATGAAATGGTTTAGAAATGATCAAATTGTGTCAAGAATGTATTTTCATGAAAAATTTTGTATTTATTTTCTATTTAAAAAAAGAGTAGAAAAAGTGATAGAAATGTGAGGTCAAAATCGACTTACATCAATTGTTACATATTGATAATGAGTTGTTTTTATTTGGTTGTGAAAAAAAAAAGTTAACAATGTTCGAATGATGTTTTGTGTTTAATGGTGTTTTATAAGGTGCAACACAAGAATCTTGAGTTGTAGTTAAAGTTGAAACATAAGAAGTCTTGGTTTGGTGGATATTGAGGTACGGTTGTGCATCTACAATTTTTTGTAAAATTATAAAATATTTAATTGTTGTGTTCAAGTATTAAGTGTTTTTCTTTAACACTTCTCTAATAATAGTATAGGTTTTGTTCTCCAATTGAAGTGTCATAAAAAATCAAATAATGTGACAGAATCATTTGCAATGTTCTAAAATTAGACAATATAGTCATTTGGTTATTTTGAAAATATTGTTGGAATTTGAGTTTGTTCAAATATGAATGTTTGAATTATACAAAAGACATTGGGAAGCTAGCACTTATCTAATTCGTAAGTTCATATTTCTAAGATGAATTTTAATGGTTTTTGTAGACTTAGAATCTAGAAAATAGAATGGAATATTAACATTTTAGGTTAGATATTGGATATTATGTGATAGAAATAATTAATAATAGCTGGTAGCAGCCTATATATTGGTGACTAGCCTAATAAATATATTTAAATCCATAGTGAGGTGTATTAGAAGCAATAAATGAATGATATGTTTGATTTTTCTACATGCAAAAAAGAAACATCTATGGTTGGCTTTTGTGATTGCATATGTAAAAGGAGTAACAAAACTCTTTCCTAGTGTCATCATTCCAGTTGTGAAGTATGGGTATAAAACTAGTTTTTACTATTACTATTTTAGCTATAACAAAATCTTTCATAATTTAATTTTCTTGAATTAACAAAATGTATTTTTTTCTATAATTTTATTTTTGAATTAACAACTTGTATTTTTTTTCTTATTTTCCTTTTCATTTTAGTTAGAAAAATAAAATATTTAAGGGAATAAAAACTAAAGTGAGGTTTTAAAGACATTCAAATAAATGTATAGTTTTTATGAAATTTATTTAGAATTATTATCAAAAACATTTCACAATAAATAAAAATCCATAATTTCTTTTTAGTAATAATGAAAAAGATAATGATATAAGACAATAATGTTGATGGTTCCAAGAAACTATATAAAAAAATATATGGCTTGTTACTTGGACCATGATCTAAATAACAAACAACTATTATTTGTTTTTCATTTACACCAAAATCCAAATGAGAATTGCTTGTCATTTAGGCCATGAACTAAACAAGAATTGCTTGTCGTTTAGGACCCATATGGAAATCAAGCAATTCCTTAACTAACATGCAAGGTACAAATTTTTTAGAAGTCAGAGAGGCACATCCAACCTTACTTGAATAACTCACAACATAAGTTGTCCAATACCTTGTTAGGAACAAATCTCAAATTATTTTTTCAGTTTTCATAATGCAAGGCGTTTCACACCACCTACTGACATATATTAGTCTTTAACCTTTTCAAAATAATGCTTATTATCCTTCCCCTTAATGGAGCGCACCAACTTTCCTCATGAGAGTTAGGAATGATGAGCACTAATCTCTCAATTAATGATGCTTAAATTTTTCTCCACTCACTTTGAGGTCACTCTTCATTATTAATCCACTCACCCGAGATACTTGCAACACCAAGCTTTATGATCTACAAGGTAAAGTGACACAATCAAGATCTATAAATACATCGTGTCACCAAGTAAGTTCAAGATAAGCATTAAGAACACACATAAGAACAAAGTCCTCACATAACTTCAAATATAAAACAAAGCAAACCATACCATAACCACTTCTTTGCTCCTACTCCCCTCTCTACGCAATTATTTTCTACTACTACTCCTCACATTATTTTCTTTCTCCACATACTACTCTCCTTCTATATTTGTTGATTTAAAGATTAGAGGGTCCCTTGTTTTGATAAAGAATTTTTTTTACAGGAAAGCTATTGGACCAACAATCAAGCCCGATCACTCTACTAGCCTAAGATAATAGTCATAGAAAGCCCATTCTAGTATGAAGTTTTAATGACTTCATTAGTGACATCGTCTATGGAAATTTAAACAAAAGCTAATCCATTCCCTTTTCACCCTATTACTCAAAATGTCTTTCCATAGCTAATCTGAGTCACGAGAGAGTGATTAACCTCTCTTCTATAAAGACTTTAGATATCCAACAACTCTCTCATAAAGTGAGAGTTCTTAACAATGTTTTTCTAAAATACAAAAACAACTTCATACTCTTTCGTTCTTTTAATGAGAAATACAACACATAGCTCCATTGCATGCATCACTAGGTTCGCATAGATAACTCTAATTTTTTAAGGAAACAAGGCGTAAATAAGTGCAAATTAGGCATGAAAATGCTTATACTTTAACTATTTGAAGAAGTTATTCCTATCATGAGGAGCATTCCTAAAAAATCCTTATTCACATGAGTGACTAACACCATCAATCTTCTTCTGAATCTCACTTGTATGCTCCTTGTTGAAAAAATAGCCTAACACAAAATGAGATTAATGATTGCTTGAGCTTCTAAAAATGAACATTATTCCCACCAAGTAAGAGACTCTCTAATTTGTCATCGAGTTATACACACTTATCTATTGAAAAATTGTATCTTTGTGAAGGCTAACTTGGACAGGCTATGATGGTCTTACAAATCTTAGAGGGTATATACAAAATGTGAGAAGCATCTTAGAGCTTGTAAAGCAAAAGAGTGATATAATGTACAAAATCCTCCCTTTAATATTCCTTAGATATACTCGGGTGTGGTATCACAATCTTGAGTTTGACTTTATCATTGACCTTCATGATCTTTATGTTAAGATTATCTCTTATTTCAACACAAGTAAACCAACTAAAAATGTAGGATTGGGCTCTTTGGCATCACACAACAAGAAGATGAGAACATCATAGCATATTTCTAAAGGTTTAACAGGGAAATGCTCAACATGGAGAATTTACTCAATTATTACCTATAAAATCTTGATCAATAAAGCACACAACTATTCTTTTAGGGAATGGATATACACTCTTCCTAACAAAACTCACCTCGATGTGAAATAGGCAATAGAGAACCATATTTGGGTAGAAGACAAAAATGTGACCAAACATGGACACTCATGTTTCTAAATAATAATATCTTAAATGCCATCAATACCCTATCAAGGCATCTAAAAAGAGCACCAGGGGATCTATTTATGATCGCCTAACATCGTTGAGTTCTTAACCATACCTCTTACCACTATACATGCTGAGGTATTGATTGCTATTAAGAGAAAATAATTTGTGCAATATCCTTTTTTCCTTTGAAAAGTAATGCGAACATAAACTACTCTAACAAGTTTAGTCAATTTCACAAAGACCACAACCATGATATAGAGGAATGTCATGTCTTGAAAAAGAAGATAGAAATATTGATCTCTATGAGATGTCTCCATTAATTTGTAAGGAAATAAATACAATCCGAATAAGTAAAGAAAGATCCTCACAATGCACCACTTGAGATCAAATAATTTTTTAAAATTATATCACTATTATCTTTTAAGCTTTACAAATAAAAGCAATAGTGTTTTTCCATGTCTCCAAAATAGACATGTCTTTAAATGGGTCTCCATGTCTCCAATGAAATCTTCATGGCAAGATCTCCATTGAATTGTCCATGTCTTCAAACAGGTCTTTATGTCTCCAATAAAGTTTATGTGATGAGATTTACATGTCTCCAAATGAATTCCCCATGTCTTCAAATGGATTTACGTGTCTCTACTGAAATCTCCATGTGTTTAATAAAAATATCAATATCCACGAGAATCTCCTTACACAATACTTTGACACTATTTTCACAATCATAAAGCATTCTCTAGTTTCTAAATAATAATGTTCTCTACTTTAAGAGAAACAAACTCATCAAACCCTCATTTCTTTTGCAGGCACATTAACAAAAGCGACGAGTAGACATGTTAGCAAAAACCATGAAAAAGTAAAACATGATAGTATAAAAGACTTGATGGGGAAAATGATTGTGTCAAGAAATTATATAAAAAAAATATTTGCTTGTCGTTTGAGTCATGCCCCGAACAACAATCAAATAATTGGGCCACAACCCATATGACAAACAAGCAATTCTTTACTTATTTTTTGGGCCATAACCTAAATGATAAATAAATAATTCTTTTTCCTTGGCTTAACAGTTAGGCCATGCCCAAACAAGAAGTAATTCCTTGACCGTCATGCCAGGTGCAAATTCTCTAAAAGTCAAGGAGGCCCAAACAACATCGCCATCTTTACTTCTTTCACCCGAGGTACCTGTAACACTACTATCCACATGCCATAAGGTAAGCTGATGTGATCGGGGTCTATAAATACCTTGGATCATCAGGTAAGTTAAGGATAAGTAATAAGAACACAACACAAGAACAAAGTCCTTAAAGGACTCAAAATATAAAGCAGAGCAAACCAGGCCAGTGCCACTTCCTTACTCCTGCTCCCCTCTCCACTCATTTTTCTACTGCTCCTCACATTATTTTCCTACTCCATATTCTTCTCTCCTTCTATATTTACTGACTTAACCGTCAGAGGATCTTTGTTCTAACAGGAAACTTGTTTTGCAGAAAAGGTCTTAGACCAGTGGTCAAGCTAGTCACTTCACTAGCCTAAGATTGCAGCCATGGAAAGCTTGGCATCATAATTAATGATGAGCATCAACCTTTTTACCAATCATACTTGAACAAGATCCCTCTCTATTATTACTACACTCACTTGAAATACCTGCAACACCACGCTCCATAAGGTAAGTTGATATAATCAAGATCTATAAATATCTTAGACCACAAGATAAATTAAGGATAAACAAGAAAAACACAACACAAAAACAAAGTTATCGCAGGACTCCAAACATAAAACCATAACAAACCAAGCTTGAGCCTTTTTCTTATTTGTGCTCCCCTCTCCACACATTTTTCTAGTACTTCTCACATTATTCTCCTACCATATATGGAAAGCCCCTATCAAAACAACAGACTTGTTTTGCATGAAGAATCATGGACTAATGGTCAAGTTTAGCCACTCCACTAAGTCTAAAATCATAGCTTCATTGGATGACTTATACAAAAACCCATTGCAAAAATGTTGGCAACTAAAAACCAAATGAAGAAAAGGGATTTTATGTTTTACCAGCACCTATCCACATTATCCGTCTGCTCGAAACTTTATTTTTATTCTTAAATTGGAGATTCCTATGACCAGTACTATTTATTTTATGCAAAAAAATGGCCACAGAATTCCTGTCTCCTAACTGCACACCTTGGACTGATTCCAGCAGCAAAGCTTAGCAGAGACTGAGATTATAGGTGCTTCGATAAATTGTGCATTAAGCCGCCAGAGATTCCAAATAAATCACGTATGTACTGGTGGTTAGTGAAAATTCGAATTTGCATAATTTAAATTAACTTTAAATCCCAGTTATCGAAAGTACATTTCAAATACTGATGAAGAGTGTCTTGTTTTCGATTTCCATTCAAGCGATTTAAGCAAACGCCTGGTCTCTACAAGACCAGAGAAGGGAAGGATCCAAATCATGCAGCTACCTAGTCCTCTTCCAGATCAGGTAGAGGAAAGACTAGATAGTAAGAATCAAGGCAATCATACGCATACATGCTTACCGATAAAGAATACAAAGACAACACAGACAAACCAGTAACTATTAAGGCAGTGAATCAACCGGCCAAAAAGGAAAAAAACATATATTCCAATTTCCATTAGACATCATAAAGTTGAAATATCCAGGGAGATGATGCATCCCGTGCACTATAGCATTGGAAATTCAACTGCAAAAAATGGTATTATGATCTCGTGATTTTTTCAACAGTTTATCAAAATTGGGTTCAATCAATCTCCCAAGCACTACTTGAGAACCTTTCATCATTGACTTATCTTTTGGTTTACCAATATGTTGTGGTAAGAACTTAACCTTCCTTGGGCTCAGGGAAAAAAATATAAAACGATACAAGTGTTCTTGAATTCAAGTGGCTGAGCAGAATAGAAAGTGATTTCACATTCATGGCTTCAGAGCGAGAGCAATACCATACTTTGGGTATGCTGCATGGGTGGCCTTCGAGTCATGCTCAGCTGAAAAGGTTATCAGCGACTTGGGTCTCCATTCATGTTGGTATAGCATTGCAGCCTTGCCATTATCAGAGAATCGTGTTTTTACCACTGTAAATGGATCCACTGCATGAGAACTTCCAATGGTAAAACTGTTTTCAAGGGAGGAAAACCTGTGAGTCATTTCAGCAGCAACTGAATGGAAGGGATTCACTGAATGAACATAAGATGCCTTGAGAGTTTGTCCTTTGTCCGTCCTACATAGCAAAGATGAGTTCCAATTTAAAGGTGACTCAATGCAGAACTTTAAACCAACAAATAGCAATCATTATCAATACAAAGAAACACAAACAAGTGATGCATATTTAAAATGAAAATACCAATAATAACCCCTAATACCTATGAAGCATAATTAGCTGCTTCTGATGAGTTATGATTTCCAAGATCTCATTGAACTCACTTAGAATCAAGTCAGAATCCATGTGAAAGAGGATTTTATGGAACAAATGTTTATCGTTCAAGCACCATAAATGTTTTGAAAACCAGGGATGCATTTAATAAAGATACGGTGAATAGAAAGTGATTACTCATCATGACTACAAGTCTCCAGTTGCATGAATATCAACAGAATGTTTAACACTTAGTCAGGACTAATATAACCTACGGTCCCATTCAGCTCTGATTCAGTAATCTAATGCATTATAATTCTTGCTTTCAGGATCAACCTGCACAAGGTTTGCATGTAAAAACTCCAAGTCCTCAAGGCATTTTCATAATGTTAATTTAATGACTTAAAAAGACTACCACAAGAATATATACTGAAAAAGAACAAGTACCTGAGATACTGCAAAAAATCTAAAAACAGTAACTGCTGCATTTTAAGAATATTCATTGTCTTTATATGGAGATTACTCAGCTTGGCAGCGGAAACAAAAACTTTTTTGCACGGGTAACAAATATTGAAAGGCATTGCAAAAAACAGCCTGCGGATATGAGCCTAAAAAAACAGAAGTGCCAATCTAAAAAGTGAAAATACGAAACAGCTAGGCACCACTCTGACTTGTTTAACATAGTGTTAAGCACTCTGTTCACTCTCACATGTCACAAGTACCATGCAGGCCATGCAGGATCTGACGTATCCAGAAATGCTCACAGCTAATTAGGTGTCCATATTTCTTAGCAAATAACAATTTGGCAAATTTTACAAAAATGCAAATACCTTTTAAGACAAAAAGGCACAACATATAAAATATTAAAACAGGAGAAAGAATAAATACTCTTTTATACAGAGATATCAAGCTTCCTGTATGCTTACAGTAAAAGTGCAGCAGAGAAATCTGGCTTGTTCAAGCCAATCCCAGCATTATACTTGATAAACGAAGAGGAAGCTGTATCAAATCCAACTTCACCGCCCAAACTAAGATTACTGCTTCCAATTGCAGCTGAGAAATCCAAAAGAGGATTTGGATTGAGGCCAATGCTGGACTCGATGGCTGCATGATGATGAAAGTATTGCACATCCAGCTGAGGCACAACAGACAAGAATAAGTCAGATTTTCAGCAAACCATTTCCTAAGGTTATCCACGATTAGCAAGTGTTTCTGCAACAAAATGAAATCTAATGAAATTTTCTTAGTTATCATGTTCTACCAACATCTTAAACCTATTCCAAATTAACTTTTTTTAAAAAATTGGTGCTTCTTTCCACTAGTTCATCTTTTCAGGTAAATCTAGTTAATTTAAAGCAAGGAGGTTACATATACTCGCAAGGAAATATTGCCACAAATATTTCACTTTTGTAATTCATTCTTATGGCCACAAATAAAGTAAAACATGGAATTCCAGACTTCATTAAATGAATATAATAGATGGTTTTTTTCTACAGATTCATAGGAATCAGACTATCAAAAGATCCTACTTTAAGAGAACTAGCAGGCAAGCAAGCAGTCATTACCACATAAGAGTTATCTAATCTGCCTGCCTCAATTCAGTTCTATAGTATCTCATAAAGTTTTAAGGAAGGATCCCAGAGATGAAGTCATTCAGATTATTATTATAGATATTAAGAACTTGCACTCCAAATTCAAATGAAACCATTATTTCAGCAACATTATCTGAAAAATCTAACCCTTGCTGGGCATCACACCAACCATGGTTGTTAAAAAAGTGTTTTAACACTAAAATCATCACAATTTCGGATTTGAAATATGCTAAACATGTGTTTAAAAGGTTGCAACCTTATCATTGCTGTTTGGCATTTCAGAACATTGGAGGCAGTGAACTTACATGCCAACCATGTTTTGGGCCTTTTTCAAGTTAATGGCTCACTTAATTTACATTATTTCAAGTGTTTTAATGTCTGCTTAATTACCAACCTTTAAAGCTTAATTTCCTTATTTCAAGAAAAACCTCATCTGGCAAAGTTTGAAAGATTGTCATGTGCATGATCATAGGAATCATCAAAGCATGGCTGAAGGTTTTTTGTTTTTTTTTTGTGTGTGCGCGCGTGCACGTGTGTTTCTGGTTAGTGCTTATCAATTAGAGCAAAAAAAGGGTTTACTGATTTCATGATGAATTTGCCTTATGATTTCTTTTTTCATATTTATAACATAACTATTGGAGGACAATGATGATACAAAATATCATAACAGCTGCAATCATGAATCTCCAAGTTCAACGGGAATTTTACCTTTCACTTAATTATTTCACTAGGATACTGTTAGATCTGAGCTTAATCCTTGCTTTTTCCCACTTCTTCTACAAGCAGGTATTGCTTGTTTAATTCTAGTACTAACCATATTCTATTGGGGAAAACAATCATAAAAATATTATATCTGCTGCAATTATGAAGCTCCAAGTTCAATGGGTATTTTACGTTTCATTTATTTATTTGATTAGCAGCGTTGTCAAGAGGCGATAAGGAGCTCGCCTCGGCGCTTCAAGTGAGGCGAGGCCACAACGCCTTTATTAGCCTCAAGCGATGAATTTCAATGAACCGTGGCCCAAGCAAGCGCCTTATGAATGGGCATTAGGCGTTAAAGCGAGCGCCTGGATGAAATACTTCTTTTTAGGTTGGATTTTTCTTCTTCTTTTAACTGATTTAATTTTGGACCTATTTGTCCATTTTTTAATTTACCACAAGAAACAACTTGGGGGTATTTTTGTACAAAACAAAGATTAGGGTAAAGGAAGGACACTTGACAAGAAATATCAGCCACACTTTGCGTTGAACAAGGTTAGAGAACAACAACACAAGTACAAAACAGGAAATCATGAATGAAGATGTTTTTGAAAATTAATGAATAATGATGATGATATTTAAATATGCCTTTTAATCTATTTGGCTACTTGCTACTTTAAACTATCTTATTTTGTTTTAAGGGTGAAAAATATAACTTTATACGACTATGTTATTGTATTTTATATTTTCTTTTGATTTTCTAATGATCTAATGTTAATTGGGAAGCTATATATTTTAGATTTGTATAATATAATATACTATTATACATATATATTTTTTTAATCTATAGCATATTGCCCTGGTTCATTTGGGCAAGTGCCTCGAGCATTTTACAGGCTTGGCGCCTTTTAGTGCCTTTCGCCTTTGACAGCTCTGGATTAGGGTATTATTAAATAGATCAGTTCAATCACTTGCTTATATTACCATCTTTTACAAGCAGCAAAAGCTTGTTTAGTTTTATTGAGCTTTATGCCTTCTTTAGTTATTTAAAACTTTGGGTTGAGTTGCAAATCACATTAAATAATAGGATGGTACATCTCCTTGTAACAAGTAAAAGGAAACTGTCAGTACCCAATTATGGACCAAAAGAATGACAACTAGATAGACTTTCCATTTTAAGCAACATGAAAAGGCTCTATATAGTATACAGTGATGACAAGATTATCAAATTCTGAAAGAAGCAAAAAATACTGGGACTCCTGCAAGGAACAAATAAGTTCCAAAACAAATGCATCTCTGACAGTTCCATGCAGCATGCAATTTATTTATTTATTTGTTTCACAATTGAAAATGCACTGACCTTGCCAGACTTGTGATCAGGTATTTTGAAACTAAATGCTGCTTTAGTGCTGGGTAAAATGTCATTGACAGTCACTTTGGTAGACACCTGTCAAAGAGTAACACATAGAAACAGATTAGCATGGTATCAAGGCATACTTCAATGCAAATAATGGAGCATTGACAGTATGTCCAAAAGACCATAGCAAGAGTAAGAAATTAATTTTAGCTGGGTGAGTGAAAAGCCATAAATTCAGATTCAATACTAGAACTTCTCTCCTTACGTTAGAATAGGTATCAACTTTCACATCCACAACAGTATTTTTGCTCTTGTACAATGTATTTATATCACCAACAAAAATTTCATCCTTCTTCAAACCTGTAGCTGTAAAGGCCTGCACATGCATTTTAAAGATAAAATTAGATAGCATCACAACCTCATCATTCAAACTCTAATGCTTTTTTTAAGAAACAATAACATCAAAATTTATTCATGAATGAAGTCCTTTTCCAACAAAAAGGAGCACAATGGCAACCTTAAATGCCCACATGCTATAAATACATTAAGTATTTAACACAGAGAAAAGTTAATTCTGCACAATCCACTGGCATGCCCAATCAGACTTCATCTAATTTCTTTCATCAATTATCTTCAATACTCCAAAAATCAAAGATGCATTCAATGACTGGTGTGCTTAAAATTCATCTGGATTTTTTCTCAATACATGCAAATACATTAATGATGTTGAAGAAAAAATTGGTCTCAAGGTGGGAGAACCTGGTGAGTTATGATTAAAAAAAAAAAACTTTTGCTCAAACTACCAAAAGATGGAATGTAGGATTTGAATTTAAGTATAAACAACCTCTTCAAAGCAAAGTGAGTTCCCATTGTAAAGTAATTTATTCAGTTCATTTTGAGCGCCTTGAGGAAAAAAAGAAAGAAGAGAGAGCTGCAAAGATGGACCACTGAACTATTCTTTATCCAATAGAACTACTATATTCTAGAATCTTATTGATCCCACACTGATGCCTCACAAGTGCATAATCATTACAGTAATAACATATAAAAAATACAATAGAATCAAGCAAAATATTTGAATAGTTAAAATGGCTCAATTCCATAACAAGAGAGTTAAGTAAAACAGTATATTAAAGCATTTGGTGTCAAATCTGAAATAAACCAGAAAAACATGTCCCATACAGCTAAATATTATTACAAAAAGCTCCAAACAAATTAGCAGCATGGATAATGACAAGTAAAATCAGATGGTACCATCCCAACAGCTCACTTTCTTAATTCAGTAAAACCATATGCTAAAGCATTTTGGTGTAAAATCCAAAATAACCAGACCGACCACCTTAAACAGCTAGATGTTATTACGAAAGGAATTAAATAAATTAGCAACTTAAATAAGGAAAAGTAAAATTCAATGGTACCATTCCAGTAGAACTCAGAATTGACAGGGTAAACTTGTGATCATAGTTGTAATCTTTGGTCAGAAGATCTGCATAAGATAAGCAATGTTTGCAAGAAATTAGAATTTGTATCCATAGCCAAATTGAAAAGCCTAATTCAGTTACCACAGAAGCTAACAATGATAGACAATATACATGAAAAGTTGCTATAACTAAGGAAAAAGAATGTAGCAAGAGAAGTCTTTTGTAGTGTCTGACAATCTGAGCATCCAGGACAAGCATTTGACTGTAATTTTTGGGTTTAGACATGATTCTATTGATGTTACAAGGTCATTTGTCATATCCATAACAATGAAGCTCCACCATGGAAGCAGTATACATCTGAACTCCATACGTACTCCACACAAAGGTGCTTAGTACCATGAGTTGTATTACATTTCATAGTATCAATACCTAAAATATTCTACAGGCAGGATTGCTACCTGAAGTCCAAAGGCATAGTCAATGGTATTTTCTGCCCAAATGGTGTAATGTGTTACTTAAGGTAATATATATAAAGGTTGGAATTAATTTCCACTTCAACAGTTTAATAAGAAAAGGTACCTTTCTCTATCCTACCATAAAAATTGATCAAACTTGATTTCAACAGTAAACACCATATTAAACCATTAAGCATTAACACATATACACAGATGAACAAATCAAAACATGCATGTGCTAGCATACATGAGTATATCTAGTATCTCAAGACATATGACCGAATGGTTCCTAGTAATCATATTATATAAGAGATACCTTTGGCTCTTTTGCCAATATCTGAAAATGGAGCTGGTTTGCTGCCCATCTTTAATCAGGACAAATGAATTGCCAACTATACCCTGTTAAACCAAAACAATGCACATAAGCCACAGACCAAAAAGAAGACTTCTATAAGCTAAAAGGGAAGTAAAAAAAGATAGAAGCCCTCGAAAAAATACACGTGCACTGCATCAACATACCTAGGTACACAAACCACCATTAACATCAAAATGAGAAAGAAAAAAATTATATCTTAAAACAAAAAGACACGGCCATAAACAGCAATCAGATCCAACTTTTCCACGACCATTTAAGTACTGCGACTAAGTTTCTACTGCTTAAACTCCTCTATAATAGATAACACTTTACAGAAGTTTCCAACACAACTAGCAGGATTTTGCAAACCTCCATACGGAAATGT